>Ga0111541_10000291_pt1 | contig 15948 bp, 16 predicted proteins | sample Knorr_S7_td_DCM__FD_83039 | JGI IMG/M metagenome (GOLD analysis project Ga0111541, IMG submission 83039) | Marine microbial communities from Southern Atlantic Ocean transect - Knorr_S7_td_DCM_ad_131m_LV_B (version 2) (version 2) | ecosystem: Environmental > Aquatic > Marine > Oceanic | place...
AATATCATTATCTAAAGTTTTAGGAATAATTCTAATATCTATATCTTTTCCCGGAGGACCCTGTCTTTTCGAAGATATGGTCATAGACTCTAAACCTGCAGGTTTAACTATATTTTTTTTCCAGCTATTTATTAAATTACTGATTTCTGTAATTCTTTTATCAGAACTAACAAGTTCTACTACCATTGCCCCTATATGCTGACCTTGTATCTGTTGAACACTGCCTGGCAAACCTAAAGATCTGCCTATAATAGAAAAATGTGTCTGTACTTCATTGTTTTTATCTGCTTCCTCCAAAGCCCTTTCAAGTTCAGCAATCATAAAAATACTATTTTCTCTTGCCGTACCTGGTGAAAAGTTAAAATTAACATAGACTATATCTGGTTCCGGAGATGGAAAGAAAACAAAAGATACTCTACCTCCTGACATTAAGCCCATGACTATTATCAATATGGCGAAGGTAGAAGATAAAGTAATGTATCTATAATGTGTTGCATAACCAACCCACTTACGAAAATAGTTTTCCCTTATATGAAAAAAATATTTATTAAATTTAATTCTAAAGTTTCCAATATCTTTCTTCTTCTTATTTAAAGCTAAGGATAAATGACCAGGCAATATAAGAAAACATTCTACCAAAGATGCTATTAAAACAGCGATAGCTACCAGAGGAATTGCCTCAATCACTTGACCTATAATTCCTGAAATTAAAAAAATAGGTATAAAAGCTGCAACAGTAGTAATAGCCGCTGTAAAAACAGGAAGAAACATTCTACTAGCACCATTTTTAGCTGCAATATATGCATCATCTCCATTCTCATGACATGTCTGAGCATATTCAGCCACCACTATTGCATCATCAACTATAATGCCCAGCATCATAATCAAAGCGAATAAACTTACCATATTTATAGTTTGGCCTGATATTAACATCACACCTAAAGTTCCTGCAAGCGCAATAGGAATTCCAAACGCTACCCAAAATGCTACTCTTCCAGATAAAAATAAAAATAAAATTATTACTACTAAAACCAGACCACCTAAACCATTCTTAATTAATAGATTAATTCTATCCCTGACCGATTGTACGCTTAGATCATAAATCTTAACACTCAAATTAGTTGGTGACTGTTTTTGAAAATTAGACACATAATTTTCTAATATTTTTGCCATTTTTAGAGAATTCCTACCTGCTGCTCTCTTAATATCGAGGCTTATGGCTTGTTTATTATTTACTAGTCCATATTCTCCTTCACTATCATAATTAATATATATATTAGCTATATCTTTTAAATATACTTGCTCGCCAAACTCTCCACTTATTATTGAAAGTTCTTTTAAATCTTCAATTGTATTCTTATTTCCTGATAGTTTAATTTTTCTTGTATCTAAATCTTCAATTGTACCTGCTGGAAAATCTTTAGAAAATGCGTATATCTTATCAGAAAGATCTTGCATAGACTTTTTAAAAGTCATCAAAGATAAAGGATCTACGGCAACTACAATTTCCTTATCTCTCATACCTAAAATATTAACTTTATCTATTCCTAGATTTAATAAATCATTACGAATTGTTTTTGCATTATCTCTAAGTTTATTTTCAGAAACATCGCCATATAAAAGTAGTCTTCCTACAGTTTCATATCTTATTATTCTTCTAACTTTTGGTTTTTCTGAGTCTTCAGGCAAGCTTTGAATTCTACTAATTGCAGAATTTACATCAGATAATGCTCTTTGCATATCTGTATTTTTTGCAAATTCAATACTTAATTGTCCTACTCCTTCTCGAGCAACAGAATTTACCTTTCGAACACCATCTATAGTTCTTACTTCTGGTTCAATAGATTTTATAACTTGGTTTTCTATATCTCTTGGGCTAGCGCTTTTCCAATCTACACTCACAGTAATCAGGTCAAAACCAAAATCAGGTAATGATTGAACATTTAATCTTAATAGCCCTAATAAACCAAAAAGCAATATTATTACCATCAATACATTGGAAGCAGTTTTGTGAGAGGAAAAAAGATTTAATATATTCAAATTAATAAACTTTCATTTAAAATTTAAAAAATTATTTAGTTATAGTTTTAACTTGCATATTATCTTGCATATTACTTAATCTAGTTGTTGCAATATAATTTCCCGATAAATTATTATCTTCAATTAAAACCCCATCATTTTCTTCACTGATAATAGATATTTTATGTTGAATTAGTCGATTATTTCTCACCAAATAAATATATTTATTATCAAATATCGAGGAAGTTGGAACCTTTATAGCGCTTTGAGTCATATCACTATTAAAATTAATTTCTACAAAAGCACCCAATGGTATTGATGGTAAGGAGTAATCGATCTTTGCATACACATTTATGCCCGCAATTTCTTTATTAACTAATCCATCTATTCTAGAAACACTGCCTTTTGTCTCGTAAAATTTATTACCAATCATCCATTTTATATCAACTATTCCCTTTAAACCATTATCTCTAAATTGTGTAAGCTTAAAATAATCTCTACCTCCTACAAAAAACTTTACTTCTAAATTAACTGTATCGCTTAAGACACCCAAATTATCATTTCTAGAAATTTCTTTACCAACTTCAAGGTTTAAATTAGATAGATGGCCAGAAAATGGAGCATAAACAACAGTCTCCAATAGATCATTATTTAATTTATCAATTAATATTTGTAATCTCTCTATCTCAAAGTTAAGAGTTTCTAATTCTATATTTAAAGTATTTAACAATTGAATAATATCTATTAAACTTTGTTCTTTTAAACTTAGAGACAAACGAAGTTCATCTAAAGAGTTATCTGAAAACACTTTTGATTTAACTGAAGTTCTTCTATTTAATTGATTCTTAATAATATCCCTTTGTATAATTATCTCTTTTTTCTTTAATCCAGTAGTATTAATCTGTGAATTTACATTTTTTAACTTAAGCAGCAATATTTCCCGTGAAGCTAGTTTTTCTTTAATCTCATTTTCAATGTAGAAAGAATCAATTTTAAATATTAAGTCACCTTTTTTTATATATTCACCATTTTTAATATTTTCTCCAATTTTGATAATTTTACCACTATCTCTATATTTAATATTTAATATTCGCTCACTAACGATCTCTCCATAAGTTTTTATATTTAATAAATAATTTTCAGAAGATAATTTTGAAATATTTACTACAGGCACGCTAACAGATTCTTGCTTGGCTGTAGCTATTGGTCGAGAACTGATAAATAAATAATATATTATAATTGCAACAGTAATTATTAACAGAGATATTATAACGTTTTTTAATAGACTTTTCATGCCGTATCCCATTTAAGGAAATAAAATATTATACTAAATTTAATAAAAAGAAGATTAACATATATTAAATAAATTAATTTAACTTTAAATTTAAAATTTCTAAAAACTCTTTTTTATTATATCCGCTTTTTATAAATTCGAAAAAAATAACCTTTACCTTACCAGGCCTTTTTATTAGACCTTTTCTATCCCAAACATAACCTGAATTCATATATACTGGAACAATTGGAACATTTAAATTTTTATAAATTGCGAATATGCCTGGTTTAATATTCACATTTGATGATGGTTTTATTCTTGTACCATGAGGAAACAAAACTAGTTTTTCATTTTTTTTTATATGAGTTTTAATTTTCTTAAGCATTAAAAAAATAGTCTTAGACCCAGCTTTTCTATCAATAATAATATGTCCACATCTCCAGACAAATAAACCATAGAAAGGAATTAATAAAAGTTCTTTTTTAACTATATATTTTATATCAGGGAAATAAGCTAAAAATAATATTGTTTCCAATACTGATTCGTGACGAATAGCAAACAATACTTGGCTATTATTAAAAGTTTCTAATTTTTCTTTATCAATTTCTATTTCAATCTTACAAACTTTATTAAGTAAGTAAATTGTAACTATTGCCCACTTATGAGAAATATTCCTGGTCAAGGAAGAAGAAAGTAAAATTGGTAAAAATAATAAACCAATAAATGCACTCATTATAAAAAATAATATATTAAAAATTATAGACCGAAGAATAATCAATTTGTGAACCATATATAAATAACTTGTAAATGAGCTATAAGGTATTTCAAATGTTCTTCAAAAAGTAAATGCTCTCTAAGGCTTTTAAAATTAGATTTTAGCTCATAAGGATATATATTTATATTTGGCATAGAGTTTTTAAATAAAAGTAGTGCTCTTTTCATATGCCAATCATCTGTTATTAAAATAAAATCCTTTATATTATTATTACTTACCCAAACTTTAGTCTCAATAGCATTACCAAATGTACTTTTCGCATTATATCCTAAATCAACTTTTTTTGGGTCAATGCTTTTACTTTTAATAATTTCTGAAAATTTAACACCTTTAGCTACACCACTAATTAGTAAACGAGCCTCTGAATTTAAATTAATTAAATTTTCTGCTGCCTTTAATCTACCTACACTGCCAGTAATAACTACAATAGTTTTAGATTGAACATGAGTAATATTATCTTTATTCAAATTTGAAATAAAGTTTATAAAAGAAATAATATAAGATACAAACAATATAAATATAAAAATTATGAATCTTTTATTTATCAATTTCTATCCTATATCTTTCATTTTATAAAATAACAAAATATCTAAACTCTAAAAAAATATAGAGATTAATATATTAATTAAAAAAACTATATTAAAATAATAATTATTTATATGAATAATTAAGGACATAATGTGATTATAATATGTAATAATTGTAAAACCAAATTTAAGGTTTTAGATAGCCTTATTCCCCCAGAGGGAAGAATGGTTCAATGTTCTTACTGCAACGCTAAATGGAAACAGGATAATATATCTGAAGTATCTTCTAATGTTGGTCTATGGATATTTTGGATAATTACATTAAGCATTACTTTATCAATATTATATGTAGGTATAATAATTGTTTATGGTAATGCAATACCCATTCCTAATATATTATCTGATTTTTTAATAAAAATGGGTATACCAATAGAAGGAGGCAATTTATTTGGTAGAGAATTTAATAGATAAATTTATTAATACCAATCTAATAAACTATCTACATAATTTCTCTCTATAGAACCCTCTCTTGAACTTTCAGCTTTTTTATATAATTCTTTTACTATTTTTTTAGCTTTAGTGTTATCAGATTGCATTGTTATACCTACATCACCTCCAGGAGAATTACCCTGTCCTGGCGGCACTCTTCCGAGAGGGTCTCTTTGATCACGGTCACTATTTCCATTACTATCTCCGGCCATTTGGCTAGGACCATTACCTGAGTGCATCTTGTCCATTTTTTCTGCAGCCTTCTTAAGTTGTTCTATTGCCCTACCTTGAGCTGTCTGAGCTCTATCTGGTCTTCCTCTTTGTAACTCTTTTTCAGCCTGTCTCATAGACCTTTCAGCTCTTCCTAGTTCCTCAGGCATTGGGTTATCTGATTCACTTATTTCATGCATTACATCTTCTAATTGCTGTCTTAAGCTTTCTTGTTTTTCTCCTGCATTTACGGGCCCAGAACCAGGAGTTTTCTGATCAGCTTGAGCAGCATTTAAAGACTGCTCAAAAGAATCTTCCATTAAAGCTTCTTGCTCCTGCATCATTTCAGATATTTGTTGCATTGCCATAGGTTGGCTATCCGTTTCTTGTTCTCCCATTGCTTCACCTAATGCATCTCTATCCACTCCCTCTGATATATCTTGCATTTCATCAAGCTGATCCTGTGCCTCATCTAAAGAACCAGAAGCTGTTAACTCTGCAATATCTTCTAATTTTTCTTCTAAATTTTCTCTTTCATTAGACTGAGCTCCATTTTCTCCCCCTCTATCCCCTGGATCATCAGACTCTGAGACTTGCGGTGCATCTATTTCCTGAGGTTTCTCCAATTCATCTAAATATTTTGCTAAGGCATTATCTAAATTATTAATCATCTCTTGAATTTCAGCTCCATCTCCTCCATCAGATAGGGCTTCCTCTAAGTCTTGTTGGGCTCTCCTTAACTCATTTTCTGCAACAGATAATTGCCCAGATTCCACAAATAAAGCCGTTTTCCATAATAAATCAATAACAAAACTCTTCTTTTCACTTGTAAGCAATGAATTATCTTTACTTTCCAATAAAATGTCTGAAGATTCTAATAGCCAATCTTTAGCAACAGCTAAGTTTTCTTCTAAGAATTTGCTAGCAGCTATTTCTGCTAGTACCTTTCCAACTTCAAATGGTTTTTCTTTGTTTAAGGATAAATTTTTTCTTTGATTAATAATTGATATAGCAATTAAATTTTTAAAGGGTTTTTCTGGTAACAGTATTTCTATTTCTTTACTCTTAGATTTTTGACCTATAAAATCCTCGGCAATCAAAACGATTTTTACAGGCAAACCAGCCCATATATGCTCTGATAGATCATGATAATATTGACCTATAGATTGTAATTCGTCACTTTTATTTATGGGAAGTTTGAAATTAATCTCTTCAATTTTAAGGGATTCAATAGGTTTTTTTAATACTATTTTTGTAGATAGTTTAGTAACATCATAGTCGTCCGAAAAAATATAATTGATATCCATAACTCCTTTAATTGTAGACTTTGGGTCTTCCAAAAAATCTACTAAAGGAGGCTGATCATTAATAACACTAACTCTACTTTGAAAAATAATATTTTGATTTTGTTTAATTATAAGATCAGTATCCTGATCAAGAATACTTTCTATAGCAGCATTCATATCATCTATCTCTATAAATTCTTGTATAGTATCATTAATACCTAATTGAACTTTACCGTCTCCACCAAATACCCTTGCAGATAATGAGCTACCTTGTGGCACCATTAAAGTATTAGAACCCTCTGGAATTAATGCTGGTTGAATTCCTGTATATTCCGGAGGATTAATCCATCCAGTAAATACCCCAGCTTCAAATGCAATATTTTGCTTTTCTGGTGTCAATGCTGCATGCACCTTTTTGTCCAAATCACTATTAAATGCCATAAAAATAAATAAAAATAATATAATAATAGGTAGACGAATGAATAATGGGTCATTTTTAAGGTGGAAAAATTTTATTTTAGTAACAGACAAATTAAGTGATATTTTTAAAATTCTTTTATAATGTTCTTTCCATAATATACTATTTTCATTTTGAATAGGTTTGTCAAATAAGGAACTAAAAGGCATATTTTCTACATTATTATCTTTTTCTATTCTTCTTGCACAATCAACTTTTGTAGGCCAATTAATCCTATAAATAAAATTTATTAAAGCCACTAAAAGGCATAAAAAAAATGTAATTAATAAAGCCCCATGAAGCCAATAATTTAAATGAGAAAAAACTTCAGTCAAAGTTAATATAGAAAATAATAATAATAATAATAATATTCTATAAATATACTTAGCTATAGTATCCCAAATAATAAGCGTACGAACGATATTTATCTTAAGGATTAAATTCAGTGGTAAAGATATGTTATTAATATTTCTATTTTTCATAAAATAATCTCACTATCTGCTATTCAGGAATAATTTCATAAGATAAAAAATCTTCTATAGTTATTCTCTTTCTAATTATACTAATTTTTTCACCTGAAACCATAATTTCAGGTATTAAATCTCTACTATTATATTGTGATGACATAACAGCTCCATATGCTCCAGCAAACTTAATAGCTAATAAATCATCTTCTTCTATATTATTTAAATTAACTTTCTTATTTAAAATATCACCAGTTTCACATATAGGTCCAACAACTTGATATTCAAACATTTCTTTTTCTTTATTTGTTTCCTTTACCGCAATTACCTCATGATTAGCATCATAAAGAGCAGGCCGTAATATATCATTCATAGCTGAATCGACTACTATAAAATGATTATTATAACTTTTTTTCTTTCTTATAACTTTAGTTAAAAGTATTCCTGCATTTGCAGTTAAGTATCTTCCAGGTTCAAATATTAATTTACAATTAATTGAACTAAATTTTCTGCTAACTAAATCTGCATAATCATCAATTAAAAAAGGCTGAACGGTCTCATCATAAGGAACTCCAATTCCACCTCCAAGATCAATATTTAAAATATCATGACCTGCAGCCCTTAATTCATTATAAAGTAAAACTACTTTATCAAAAGCTAAATCAAATGGCTCTAATTCAGTAATTTGAGAACCAATATGAATATCAATTCCTACCACTTTAATACCAGGTAATTTTTTTGCATAGTCATAAGATTCTAATGCCTGGCTGAAAGGAATACCAAACTTGGTATTACTTCCACCAGTTGATATTTTTTCATGTCCTCCGGCGTCAATATCAGGGTTTATTCTAAATGCTACTGGAGCTACCATATTTTTTTCAGAAGCAATTTTAGACAATTTTTTTAATTCTTCTAGAGACTCTACATTGAATTGTAGAACTTTATAATCTAAAGCTAAAGATAGATCTTCATCTGTTTTACCTACTCCTGAAAAAACTATTTTTTCTCCTTTAATACCTGCTTTTTTAGCTCTTTTTAATTCTCCGGAAGAAACTACATCAGCACCAGAATGAAGTTTCTGTAAAACATTGATTACAGCAATATTTGAATTTGATTTAACAGAAAAGGCAATCAATTTAGGATAATCTTTACCTAATTTAGCATTTAATGCATTTTCTAAGTTTTTAAAATTATTTATTAAAGACAGCCTAGAATATATATACATAGGTGTTTTACATTGCTTTTCAACATCTAATGCAGAAACTTGATCTATATGCAAAATACCATTTTTATAGAAAAAATTGCTCATGTTTTAACTTTCTCTAATAATTTTTTTCTACTTCTGCTGGCTCTAAATTTTCATCTAATTGAGGCCTCTCTAAAGAGCCTCTTTTACCACAAGCATTAAGCATTATAAATATTAAAAACAAAATTACATTCAAATTAAAATATTTTCGTGTTATTTTAGCCATTTTGTTTTTGCTTTCTTTAAGGCTTTTTTCACTAACTTAGGTGCCGTTCCGCCATAACTATTTCTACTTTCTAATGAATTTTGTAACGTAAGAACTTTCAATATATTATTAGTTATTCTTTTATCTATTTTTTTAAATTCATTTATAGAAACTTCGTCTAAAGTTAAATTATTTTTTTCTGCGTATTTAACAACTCTTCCAGTAATTGAATGAGCATCTCTAAAAGGAATATTGCATTCTTTTACAAGCCAATCAGCAATGTCCGTAGCTGTAATATATCCCAGTTCTGCCATTTTTTTCATTTCATCCACATTAAAACTTATCTCTTTAATTAATCCTTCAGAAACAGACAAACATAATTTTAAATTATCAATAGCATCAAAAAAAGGTTCTTTGTCTTCTTGCATATCCTTCGAATATGCTAAGGGTAATCCTTTCAGCATTGTTAAAACATTATTAAAAGCACTTGATACTCTTCCTGTCTTACCTCTTATTAACTCTGCAGCATCTGGATTCCTTTTTTGAGGCATAATCGAAGATCCAGTCGAAAAAGAATCTGGCAAAGCAATAAAGTTAAAACCAGGAGAAGACCATATAACTAATTCTTCCGCCAGTCTTGATAAATGCACCATAATAATTGATGCATTAGATAGTACTTCTAAAACAAAGTCTCTATCACTGACTGCATCAATTGAATTTTCCATGGGATTATCAAAACCTAATGCCTTAGCAGTATAAAATCTATCAATAGGAAAAGAAGTGCCAGCTAAAGCTGCAGCTCCTAAAGGAGATTTATTTAATCTATTTTTTGCATCTTCCAGTCTAGTTCTATCTCTTCCTAGCATTTCAACATAGGCTAATAAATGATGAGCCAAACTAATTGGTTGGGCAGGCTGAAGATGAGTAAACCCAGGAAGAATAGTATTTATATGGGCCTCTGCTTGCTTAATTATGGATGCTTGAAGATTTTTTATTAAAATTAATAAAGTATCTAATTCATCTCTAACCCACATTTTAAATGATGTTGCAACTTGATCATTTCTGGATCTTGCAGTATGTAATTTTTTTCCAGTATCTCCAATTAATTCTATTAACCTTGCTTCAATATGCATATGAATATCTTCAAGCTCATCTGAAAAGTAAAATTGATCATTAATCATTTCGCTCTCTATTTGTTTCAAACCTTTTTGAATAATTCTATTTTCTTTATGAGAAATAATTTTTTGCTTATACAGCATATTAGAATGCTCTTTACTTAAAACTATATCGTGAAATGCCAATCTATTATCAAACCATATGGAAGCATTTATATTTTTCATAATTTCAGAAGAATCTTTTATAAATCTTCCTCCCCATATAGAAGAAGTTTGTTTATTTTTTTTAGATTTTGATTTATTCATTTATTTCACCAATAATACCTATATTACCTATACAACAATAAAGAGAAAAGTATATGATAATTTCTACCAAAAACATTTTTAAGTGTTGTTTTTATTTTACCATAATTTTTATTATGTTCTATAAAATTTCATATGGTACTGATAATATCCCTGATTCTATCTCAAAAATAAAAAAAGAAACACAACTTAAAATTATACCGGAAATTGGTTTTGCAAATCTAAATAATAAAATATTAGATTTAAATAAAATAAAAAAAAACAATTTGCTCATTATTAATTTTTGGGCTTTATGGTGTGCCCCATGCGTAAAAGAAATGCCCGATTTAAATGAACTTTCAACTAAACTTAATAATTCAATAATTTTGTTTATAAACCAAGATAGTTCTAAAGATAATCAAGAAGTAGAGACATTTATTGAAAAAATAGGAATAAATAAAAATAACATACTAATAGATTCTAAAATGCAATCTAATCAACTTTTTCTTCTAAGGGGCATACCCACAACTTTAATTATAAATAAAAAAGGAAAAGTTTTATGGAGAATAGAAGGAGTAATAGATTGGACTAATGAGAACTTAATAGAATGGCTTAAAAAAGGAGCCCATAAAAATTAAAGATCATGTTGTTAACAATTCTTTTAAACGTTCGTAATTATTTGCATTCTCAAAATTACTATATTTCTTAATTAATGTTTCAGGAGCATTATATAAAATTCCTTTATCCGCTGCTTTTAACATGCCAATATCATTATAAGAATCACCTGCTGCATAAACTTTAAAGCCTAAACTATGGAAAGCATTGACAGCTTTAGTTTTTTGGTCATCAATTCGAAGATTGTAACCATTAATATCTCCCTTTTCTGATATATCTAAATGATGGCAAAACACACAAGGGTTTCCTAACTTATAAAATAAAGGAGAGGCTATTTCATAAAAAGTATCAGATAAAATTATAACTTGATAATCTTTTGATAAACTATCTAAAAAGTTTTTAGCTCCATTAAAAGGTTGCAAGTTATTTACAGCATCATGAATATCTGAAATTTTTAACCCTTCTCGCTTAAATACTTTTAACCTATGGTCCATAAGTTCAGAATAGTCTTCTATATCTCTTGTAGTTAAAAAAAGATCCTGGATATTTGTTTTTTCTGCAAGAGAAATCCAAATTTCAGGAACTAAAACCCCTTCTAGATCTAAACAAATTATTCGCAATTAATATTCCAATATTTTATTTAATTTTATCTGATAATTCAGGAATTATATCAAATAAATCTCCTACAAGGCCATAATCTGCAATTTGAAATATAGGAGCATCTTCATCCTTATTAATTGCTACTATAGTTTTTGAATCTTTCATGCCAGCTAAGTGTTGAATAGCTCCAGATATACCAATAGCTATATATAACTCCGGGGCTACAACTTTTCCAGTTTGTCCTACTTGATAATCATTAGGAACATATCCTGCATCTACTGCCGCTCTACTTGCTCCTACAGCTGCCCCCAGTTTATCTGCCAAAGGATCCAAAATTGAAAAGTTATCGGCACTTCCAATACCCCTTCCACCAGATACTACTATCTTAGCTGCAGTTAAATCTGGTCTATCTGATTCTGATAAATCTCTATTTACAAATGAACTTTTTCCATTAGTTATGGCTTCTGGTCCAGAAACTATTTCTGCATCCCCTCCTTCAGTTTGAGCAGCTTCAAATGCTGTTGATCTAACTGTTATAAACTTAACTTTATCTAGAGACTTTACAGTAGCAAGAGCATTACCTGCATAAATTGGTCTAACAAAAGTTTCTGCATCTATCACTTCACATATATCAGAAATTTGCTGAGAGTCATTTAAAGCAGAAACTCTTGGCATTATATTTTTACCAAAAGTTCCAGCAGAACTCAAAATGTGTGAGGCATCTTTTGAGCATTCTAAAATAAGAGGTGCTAAATTTTCAGCTAACCCTCCGATCAGATCTCCACTTGTAGTTATAACTTTATTAATACCTTTTATTTTCTGAGCTTGTTCAATTACTTCTTCAGATTCTTCAAGTATTAATAAACTTATTTCATTACTAATCTTTTGCGCCGCTGTAATAGCAGATAAAGTGCCCCTATCTACTTCCTTGCCGTTTGATTCCGCTATAACTAGAACTGACATTATATTATCCCCACTTCATCTTTTAAAACATTTATTAATTCATCAACATCTGCTACTTTTCTACCTCCTGATCTTACTGCTGGCTCTTCAACTTTTAAAATTTCTAAACGGGGTAAAAAATCTATACCTATATCAGAAATAGGAGTTTCAATAATTTCCTTCTTTTTTGCTTTCATTATATTAGGTAATGAAGCATACCTTGTTTCGTTCAATCTCAAATCAGTTGTTACAACGCATGGCAATGTAAGGCTCAAAGTTTCCAAACCTCCATCTATTTCTCTTGTGACTTTCAATCCATCATTATTTACTTCAACTTTTGAAGCAAATGTTGCTTGAGGCCAATTAAGAAGAGCTGCCAACATTTGACCCGTCTGATTTGAGTCATCATCTATTGCCTGTTTTCCCAAAATAACTAGTTTAATGTCCTCTTTTTCTACGATACTTTTTAATATTTTTGCTACTGCTAAAGGTTCCGTATTTGCTTCATTTATAACGTGTATTCCTCTATCTCCACCCATCGCAAATGCCGTTCTAATGGTTTCCTGTGAACCTTTATCCCCTATGGATACAATTATGACTTCCTCGGCTTTACCAGCTTCTTTTAATCTAACTGCTTCTTCAACCGCAATTTCATCGAATGGATTCATTGACATTTTTACATTATTTGTCTCTACAGCAGACCGCTCAGAATTAACTCTAATTTTTACGTTATAATCAATTACCCTTTTAACTGGTACTAAAATTTTCATAATCTTTCCCTCTAAATATAATTCTTCTATAATTTAAATATTTATATTGATTTATATATAAAATAAACTTTAATTTAAACCAAAAATTAATTAGTAAATAAATAAGCTGTTAATAAAATAAGTAGAATTGCTAATCCTTGAAGTATAACTCTGGCGCGCATTAATTTATTACTCCAACGCTTGTTAAAATCTCCTCCTCTTAACATGGAAATAATTCCAATAAACAAAACTAATAAAACGGAAAATAGCACTATAAAAATTGCATAAGGAAGTATTAAATTTAAAAAATCTATCAATGATTATATCCTAAAAATATAATTTATTTAATTAAGCTTAGTAATGATAATATATTTTCTTTTCCTAATAAATCAATTACATCTTCTTTTTTTAAGCCAGATGCCTTTAAAGACTTGACTGTTTGAGCTCTAGTTCTTTTAGACAACCGTATCCCATTAGAGTCTAGTATTAAGGGATGATGAAGGTATTTTGGTGAATTAAGGCCCAATAAGACTTGAATAATTTTATGTATGTGGGTGGCATTAACTAAATCTTCTCCTCTCGTTACTAATCCTATTCTTTGAATATGGTCATCTAATGTAGCGGATAAATGATATGAAGTAGGGATATCTTTTCTGGCTAGTACTACGTCACCTATAATTCCTACAGGGACTGTTTGTCTACCTAATCGAATATCATCCCAAGTTAAATTTCCCAACTTTTTAGAGGCTGCTCTTATATTCAACCTCCATGCATAGCTTAAATTTTGATCAATTTTACTTTTGCGCTCTTCTAAAGAGAGTCTTCTGCAGGTTCCTGGGTAGATAGAATAATCTTCTTCATGAGGAGCATTTCCTGCTCTCATAATTTCGGCTTTAATTTCAGAGCGAGAACAAAAACATGGATAAATCATATCCATATTGATAAGTTCATTGATAGCTGCTTTGTAATCCTGCATATGATTAGATTGATGTCTAATTTTATTAGTATATTTTATTTCTAGCCAATCTAAATCTTCATAAATTGATTCTACAAATAATTTATTTGACCTTTGAGAATCTATATCTTCTATTCGTAAAATAAGTTTCCCTCCCAACTTTTTTGCAACTTCATATGCAAATAAAGCTGAAAAAACATGTCCTAAATGCATATGGCCAGTAGGACTTGGAGCAAAACGAGTATTTTCTGAGTGTAAATTTATTTTCATATTAATTTTAAAATTTATATTAATGTTTTTATTAAGAATAAATAGAAGTATAATATAATTCAATTTAATGAAAGTTTTAGTTATGAAAAATGAATTTTTAATTACAGGGCCAAGCCTTAAACCTAAAGATAAAGAAGCAAAAATGTTAGTAATTTTTTTTCATGGTTGGGGTTCTAATGGGGACGATCTGATTCAATTAGCTCCATTTTTTGCTAAAGATTTTCCCTCTGCCTATTTTTTAAGTCCTAATGGTCCTGAAGAATGTCCTCAAAACCCATTCGGAGGCAAACAGTGGTTTGGTTTGGATTTTAATTCCGATGGATCGATAGATAGAAGTAATATGCCAGAAAAAGTAGCTTTTGCTGCAGAACATGCAAATAAATATATAAAATACTGGCAAAACAAATTATCCCTATCAAATGAGAAGACTATTTTAATAGGATTTAGTCAAGGTTCTATGTTAAGCTTAGAAATTGGTACTAATAAATTATTAGGTGGATTATTATGTTATTCTGGTTCATTTATAGAAAAAAATAGGCCTCTTACAAAAAATCATAAGATTATGCTTATTCATGGAGACTCAGATGATGTTATTCCAGTTCAAAGTATGATAAAGGCAAAAGCTTCCCTAGAAAACCTCGGAGCAAAAGTTGAAAGCCATATTTCTGTAAATGTAGGACACAGCATAGATGAAGAAGGAATCAATAAGGGTATTGAATTTATAAAAAAATGTAATATTTTATAAATAAGTAGTATTAATAATATAGTTTTATTGTGATAATATTATATAAAATGAGAGATAAATTTTATGAAAGAATATCCTGCCCTTATATTAAATGCTGATTATCAACCTATCAGCTACTTTCCTCTTTCACTTTGGAGCTGGCAAGATTCTATAAAAGCAGTTTTCCTAGATAGAGTAAATATAATAGCAGAATATGAGTCGGAAGTTAGATCCTCTTCCTTTTCTATGAAAATACCGAGTGTAATAGCTTTAAAAAAGTATATTCCTATTTCAAAGAAACCTCCTTTCACTAGATTTAATCTATTTCTAAGAGATAATTTTACTTGTCAATATTGCGGTGATATTTTTAATAGTAATGAATTAACTTTTGACCATGTTATTCCTAAATCTAAAGGAGGGGAGACTAAGTGGGAAAATGTTGTGGCTGCTTGTGGAAAGTGTAATCTAAAAAAAAGCGATCTACTTTTGACAGAAGTTAATATGAAACTTATAAAAAAGCCATTTACTCCTACAAATTCTCAGCTTCAAGTAGTAGGAAAAAAGTTCCCGCCAAATTATCTTCATAAAAGTTGGATGGATTATGTCTACTGGGATTCTGAGCTAGAAAAAAACTAAGGTAACATTTTATTAAAATCTTTGATCTCCGGAAGAGACCATTTCGATCCTTCAGCTTCAATTTTAAATGCATTTATTGTCATAGAAATAAGATTATAATACCCGCATA
>Ga0111541_10000294_pt1 | contig 15885 bp, 13 predicted proteins | sample Knorr_S7_td_DCM__FD_83039 | JGI IMG/M metagenome (GOLD analysis project Ga0111541, IMG submission 83039) | Marine microbial communities from Southern Atlantic Ocean transect - Knorr_S7_td_DCM_ad_131m_LV_B (version 2) (version 2) | ecosystem: Environmental > Aquatic > Marine > Oceanic | place...
AAGTGATCCAACCTTGTTTCATCCGCTCTAAAAACGCCAAGACTATGGTGCTCTGGATCAGATCTCATAAAATTTGCAGTTACTTCCCCTGCCTCGTCCTTAACTATGTCAGAAATTTTAAACCCCAGTAAGTTGGTGTGAAATTCTGCCATTCTTGGAAGATCCTGGGATCTAAAAACAACATGCTGGAGCCTAGCTGGTGTTGCAGGTAAGCCGCTATCATTTAGGGAAGAAACACCAAAATGAAATATATTGTCGTCGGGATCTCTAATGCTAAAGGCCTCATTCTCCATAAGCAAAGGCTCAACAATCTCGAATTTACAATTCACACTATCAAGCTGCTCTCTGTATGACTCCATGTGTTTTTTATCCTCAAAGTGGAAGGCAACGTGATCAACTTTTCCTCTGTTTCCCTCTGTGACAATGATATTTCTTTGCTGGCCTTTTAGCCAAGTTGTTCCATCGTCCAAAGTCACATCTTCCATCACTAAGGCCTTTTTATACCAGTCGACCATCCGCTCGGGATCTTCTGAACATATACTGAGATGATGAAGTCTAGCTGGCCAAATCTTTGGGGTTTTTAACATCTTGAGTAAATCCATCTAAAAATTAAATAACTGCTGGATTGTATTTATAAATGAGTCCATCGGGATAGGCTCGTAACCTGTCCTAGCCGGCAACACCAAAGTGAGAAATGGAAATAACACTAAAATTACCAGCCTAATTATATCTGTCATCCAGAAAGGGGTCACACCTCGAAATATTGTTCCCGTTTTAACTTCGGGTAAAACTGTATTTAAAACAAAAATATTCATCCCAACTGGCGGAGTAACCAGACTAATCTCTGTAACAACAACTACGATAATACCGAACCAAACTGGATCTAGGTTTAGCCCATTGACAACCGGAGCAAAAAATAAGGGGATAGTAAGCAACAGCATAGCCATACTATCTAGCACAGCTCCCAAACCTATATACACTAACATAATTGCAAATACGACGGTAATAGGATGTGCATTAAAGCTTTTTACCCACTCCAATAATGCTTCGGGCATTCCAGTTTCATTAATACAGTTTGAAAATATAAGTGCACCCATCAAAATAAAAAACAACATGGCTGTTGTCTGAACGGAGTCAGCCAAAAGGCCAAAAAAACTCCTCCAAGTTAATGTACCACGTAATAGAGCAAAAAAGAACGCACCACAGGCACCAATTGCACCCGCTTCACTTGGTGTAAAAATACCAACATAAATTCCACCTATTACAACTATGAACAGCACCAAGACGCCCCAAACCTGTGACAGTGCTCTAAATCGCTCGCCCCATGAGGCTCTCTCACCCCTAGGCCCAATCACTGGTTTGAAGTGAGTAACTATAGATATTGCAATGACGTATCCCACTATACTCAGTAAGCCAGGAATAATTCCGGCTATAAACAGGGCACCAATGTCCGTAGACGTCATAATCCCGTAAATCACAAGGATCACACTTGGTGGTATAAGTATGCCTAAGGTCCCGCCAGCGGCTATCGCTCCAGTTGCTAAGCTGTCTTCGTATTTAAATTTCCTCATTGGTGGCATGGCTACCTTCGCCATTGTAGCAGCAGTGGCAACAGAAGACCCACAAACCGCACTGAACCCACCACAAGAAAGTATTGTTGCCATGGCCAGACCACCTCTTAAATGACCAATCCAAGCATACGCTGCCGCATAAAGCTCGTCGGCTAAACCAGCACGGGTGATAAAATTACCCATGAGTACGAAAAGTGGGACTACGGCAAACTCCGCCCGCATGGGGGTCCTAAATACAATACCCTCAATTTGCGCAAATGCGCCAGGCCAGCTGGTATAATAAGCAATACCCAAAATACCTACGCCTGCCATGGCAAAACCTACAGGTAATCTGATAAATAGAAGTACTATCAGAATCGAAAAGATAATTAGAGCATCTACCATAATTAATTACCTTATACGCGATTAGACTTTAATTCTTCGAGGCGCTCATCCGACAAAAACACCATGGCAAACTGAATTGGAATACTAATAAAAGTCATCACTGACATAAAATAGCATACTGGTGCCAATGGAATTCGAGCAAACAGCGTTACATCATTATAACCCGCCAAACCATCTGCCTTAACCCACAGTAGCCAAGCAAATGTTGACAAAACAGTCACACAAATCAAATTAACTGATATTTTCTGTACTAAACGAAGTCTTCGACCAACAAAAGTGTCCAGAATAGTTACAGCAACATGACCATCCTTCGCAGTAATAATAGGAACCCCGGCAAAGACCAGAATCCCCATCAACACCTCTATAACCTCAAAAAGGCCTGTAATGGAAATGTTATTATATCGCAAAATAACATCAACTACCGTAAGCCACATAATCACAAACAAAACAATTGAAGCAAATACAACTAAGGCCCGGCCAGAATAATCTCTGAACCGGGCCAATTGATTAGATATAGACATAAAGTTATAACTGAAGAATATTAATTACCAGCCTTAACCTTCGCAATTTCAGCCTTCATCATGGCCAAAGCTGCCTCTCCGTCTACGCCTTTTTCTTTTGCTTTTGCCATCCATTTAGCTTGCAGTGGCTTCCACAACTCTTTTGCCTTGGCTACAAAGGCTGGCGGCATATCTACCATTTGGATACCCATTTTCTTCATATGCTTGATGCCATTCTTATCAGCTAATTCCCAAGCAGCACCAATATACTGGGCTCCAACTTCACCAGAAACACTCTCTATCAATTTTTGATCCTCTTTGGATATTCCATCCCAAACCTTCTGATTCATATACATTTGAAACACAGTTGCATAAAGACCTCCTGGAGGAACGGTAGTGTATTTAACAAGTTTACCTAACTTAAAGTTTTTAATTCCTTCAAAGGTCAAAAACACTCCGTCGGCAACGCCCTTGGAAAGCATATTATGAACCTTAAGGATTGAAGCAAATATGGGAGTCGCCCCCATACCCTTTGCCATACCGGATACATTATCTCCAGAAACTCGAAGCTTCAGGCCCTTAAGGTCTGACATCTTAGTTACTGGTCGTACCGTATTATGAATGAGGCCACCTCCATGTACACCAACATTTAACAACTTCATTCCGCTCGCCTCGTTGACTTTTTTGAAATGCTTCTCGTAGACCCTCCAATAAGCTACAGTTCTAGCCTTAGCGCTATTTGCCAAAAATGGAAATTCGGCTACTTTATGTAATTCCAGTCTACCAGGGGTATAAGCTGGTATTATATGCGCAACATCAATTGCACCTTTTTTTATGAAATCATGATAAGCAGGAGGTGCTCCCAAGCCCTTGGCTAATTTCTTAACGTTAACCCTTCCAGAGGTAACCTGGCCGATTGACTTAATCCACTTATCAACTCCAAACTTTATCCATTCGTGATGAGGTGGATCCCAAGTAGCATAACGCAAATTTTGTGCAGCGTTTGCAGAACCTGAGTTAATGAGTGCTATAGCTCCTACAACTGAAAGCCCTAACAACTTAGTACCGAAATGTGAAACCATCAAAAGTACTCCCTAGCTATGATAATACAAATTGTATTTTATAAAACAGTCGCTATTGTTACAATTAGTGAACCAATGTCAATTGTTTAGGCGTAATTAAAGTAAGTTGAGTTGTTTTCTGGTAGCTAAATGTTAGAAGAACCTAAATTAAATCTGGTATAAAATAATTATGAGCAAACTGGCTTTTACTCTAATCCTTTTCGGATTGAATATTTTATTTCGCTATTGTAGTTGGCGATACCCTGCGTTTAGGGCTCGTTTAAAAGAAAAAAATTTTACTGCAGTTATACGATGTAAAGATAAGACAGTAGCTAGATGGTATAAATTTGGAGGCTCAGGATACAGTTCAGGTGCAGGAGCACCCGATAAACCAGACGTGGTTATGACCTTCAAAACCCCCGCAATAGCTGTAAAACTTCTGTTACCACCAATTGACCAGCTTGAACAAATAAATGCATTGAAAGATTTTGTAATTACCTTAGAGGGTCCGGAGGACGAGTCTAATTGGTTTACCCAGACAATCGTGAAAACACAAACAATTGGATGGAAGTACGGAATAGATCTGGGAAATGGTGTTATGAGGTACACTCAGATGACCAATGGCGGTCCAGTATTTGCGTATGTTAAAGAAGGAAAAATAATTCGAATAACACCCATAGAGTTTGATAGTAATGACCCCCAGCCATGGACAATAAATGCCAGAGGTCAAAACTTTACACCTCCAAGGAAAACAACTCTAGCACCCCACGGAATGAACTGGAAAAGTATGGTCTACTCACCCGACAGAATACTGTATCCAATGAAGCGCGTAGATTTTGATCCTAATGGGGATAGAAACCCACAAAACCGCGGCATCTCGGGATATGAACGAATTAGCTGGGACGAAGCTCTAGACTTGGTGGCAAACGAGATAAAAAGGGCAAAAACTGTTCACGGACCAGGAGCTATAGCAAATTCCCATGGGTCCCACCATACGTGGGGAAATATTGGCTATTATCTGAGTGCAAATTTTCGTTTTGTTAATGCCGTAGGGATGACCAGAGTACACCATAATCCCGATAGCTGGGAAGGGTGGTACTGGGGGGCTATTCACCACTGGGGCCAATCTTTGAGAGTGGGACAATGCGAAACCTATGGAGGGGTTCAAGATTGTCTAGAAAATGCAGAAATGATCGTATTTTGGTCGGCTAATCCTGATGCAACAAGTGGGGCCTACGGAGCTATGGAGGGCGCGGTTAGAAGACAGTGGCTTAAAAAGACAGATATTAAAATTGTTCACATAGATCCATATTTTAACGATACTGCTCAGTCTATTGGTGGAAAGTGGATTGCTCCACGCCCGACCACCTCTCCAGCTCTAGCACTTTCAATAGCCTATATTTGGATAACAGAGAACCTGTATGACAAAGATTATGTGGAAAAGCGTACAAAGGGTTTTGATAAATGGAAGGCTTACCTAATTGGTGATGATGATGGCATTCCAAAAACCGCCGAATGGGGGGAAGCTGAAACCGGCGTGCCCGCAAAGGATATCCGAGCCCTAGCCAGAGAGTGGGGATCAAAGAGAACATACCTTGGCGCGGGTGGATGGGGAAATGGGCATGGAGGTGCGTGCCGCAATTCAACAGGTATTCAATGGGCAAGGACTATGGTCTGCTTAATTGCAATGCAAGGCCTTGGTAAGCCTGGTGTGGGTATGGGCAATCTTCAATGGGGTACTCCCGTGGACACAAATTTTTATTTTCCGGGTTATGCTGAGGGTGGTATGTCTGGCGATTTGCACCATACAGCTATGGCAGTAGAATTATACCAAAGGATGCCGCAGCTCCCCAGTATGAATACGGTAGATCAGAGCATACCAAGATTGCAGTTGCCAGAAGCCATAATCGAGGGCAAAGCAGAGGGATACATCTGGGATGGAAAATCGATGCAATCACAGTTCACCAAGTTTTCATATCCTAAACCCGGGTTCTCCCCTGTTAAAATGCTTTACAAATATGGTGGGTCAATTTTTGGAACTATGAGTGATACTAACCGTCACGTAAAAATGTACCAATCTGATCAGCTTGAATTTGTTGTAAACCAATCAATCTGGATGGAGGGGGAAGCAAAATTTTCTGATGTAATTTTACCTGCATGTACGAATTTTGAGCGACCCGATATTAGCGAATGGGCTGCTTTAGGTGGATATGCTCACCACGGTCAAACACAACTAAACCATAGAGTTGTGGTTTTTCAACATAAGTTAATTGAACCTCTTGGTGAATCAAAGTCTGATTTCACCATTTTCCTAGAATTAAGTAAACGCCTTGGACTAGGTGCTTATTTTTCTGAAGGAATTAGCGAATTAGATTGGGCAAAACGAGAATATGACGCTTCGGACCTTTCATCAATTATTTCTTGGAAAGATTTTATTCGAAAAGGCTATGTAGTAATTCCAAATCCTCCTGAAGAGTTAAGAGATCCTGTCTCTTGGAGGTGGTTTTATGAAGGAAGAAAGAAGGATGTACCTGAGCCTATGCCATTGCCATCAGATTATTCGGAAGAATATCTAAAAGGGTTGCAAACACAGTCAGGTAAAATTGAATTTGAATGCGAGAGTCTAATTAAATTTGACCCAGATGATGAAGATCGCCCCCCAATTGTAAAATATAAAGCTTCGTGGGAAGGCCCTAAGTCCGAAAGGGCAAAAGCTTTTCCCTTGCAAATGATCACTCCTCACCCTCGCTTTAGTTTTCACACCCAGGGAGATGGAAAGGATACTTTCCTTAATGACATTGAAGAACACCGTGTACTTGTCAACGGATACTACTACTGGGTCATTAGAATAAATCCTAAGGATGCTCAAAACAGAAATATTAAAATGCATGATTTGGTGAAAGTACACAATGACAGGGGAGCGGTCTTGTGCGCTGCTAAGGTGACTTCAAGAATAATTCCAGGTACAATTCATGGCTATGAGTCCTGCGCAGTATATGATCCAGTAGGATCTCCCGGAAACTCTGTTGATCGAGGCGGCTGCCTTAATCAGCTTACCCCGCCTCGCTCTCAGCTCAAGAAAGGTCATTCAATGGCATCTAGCTCCTCTATGGTAGAAGTTGAGTTGTGGGATGAAAAAAGTTCTGGTGAAATAACACGCGGTAGCGAAAGTTACGAAATGGCTGCGGAATAGGGAAAAACTATGAAAAAGTGGAACGCTGTAATTGATGTGGAAAATTGTAACGGCTGCAACTTGTGTACTTTAGCAGTCCAAGATGAATATGTTGGCAATGAATGGCCAGGCTATTCAGCCGAAATGCCTAAACACGGCCATAGATGGATTGATATCAAGCAAAAAGTAAGGGGAGAGGCACCTCTAGTAGATGCGGCGTATCTGCCGGTAATGTGTCAACATTGCGATGACGCACCCTGTTTAAAAGTTGCTAAAAACAATGCAGTAAAAAAACGGGACGACGGGATAATAATTATCGACCCTGAAAAATCTAAGGGTCAGAAACAAATTGCTGACTCCTGCCCCCACAACGCAATATGGTGGAACGAAGAAAAGGAAATTCCCCAAATATGGAACTTTGATGCACACCTTCTGGACGATGGTTGGACTAGTCCTCGCGCTGAAAAAGTTTGCGCAACTGGTTGCTTTCAAACATTGAAAGTTGAAGACAGTGAGATGAAAAAAATTGCTGAAAAAGAGAAATTGGAGCATCTTAATCCTGAACACGATACCAAACCAAGAGTCTGGTATAAAAATCTACACAGATATAGAGATTGCTTTATTGCCGGCTCGGTGGCGTTTTCAAAGGACGGCGTGACAGATTGTGCAGAAGGCGCTGAAGTAATCCTCCAAAAGAATGAGGAAACAATAAGCCAAACTATTACGGATAATTTCGGTGATTTTAAATTTGATAGGCTTCGAGAGAATAGTGGCAACTATAAGCTCAAGATATCATTTTCAGGGCAACCCACCAAAGAGATTGATGTTGAGCTTAGTGATAGTCAATCTTTTCCAAATATAGTGCTAGACTAAAAAACTACCACCCATCCCTAAAAAACTGATTTTATAGGTATCATTAAAGTTATAGTTATTGGAGCGTTTTTACTTCCTCATATTCGTCATCCATTATTGGGGGAGGCTGCGAGCCTCCAGCTTGATGATGGATCATTTTCCAACTATCAGCTTCTTTAGCAAAAATATTAGTAGCAACAAGAGTTATATCTGAGAACATTTCATAACAGATCACCACTCCTAAACTACCGTATATATGAGCTACTGCATTTTTTATTTCCATCTTTGGATTGGCCTCATTGGAGAAAATAGATTTCCAACTTTCCATAACAGCCTCTCTTCCGTCTAGGTGATGCCACCCTGGATGAATGCAAGTAACCGTTTCCAACTCTGACCAAATCAAATCCATTGCGTTATAATCATTAGATAAAAACGCTGCATAGTAGGCATCATTGCAGAATACTAACGCTGCTTTTTCACTCATATCATGTACGCTTAAGATCCATATTATTAAATTGACTGTTAACTAGCTCTGAAGAAGACCATAACAAAAATTGGTAAAACCAATAAAACTAAAAAGTATCTACAAACTTTTTTGATCCATAGGGCTAGTAAGGTACCTAGCACTGCCATCAACGTCCTCCATATTTAGTATTTCAGCCCCTCTTTCGAGCGATATAGCATTATTTTTTTCCGAATCGATGCTACTTAACTGCCTTCGTGATTTATTCAGATTCCTAGTCGTAATCTGTGCCAATCTCTTGGCACCATAAATCTCATATATTTCCAGGGCTTTGTTTAACGATTTGAGAGAATCCTCTATCAAGTTTTTATCCCTTAGCTTCCTTCCCAACAAAAACTGGGCAGATCCAAGGTTATTTTGAGTAGCAGCCCAACTCAAAGGAGTTTCATTACGTGTTCTGACCTCTAGTGCTTCGTTGCAACACTTTATAGCTAGTTCAACTGTCTCATTGCTTCCCGCCATATCCCCCCATATTTGAAGTGTTTGGGCCAAATTATTTTTTATTTCACTCCATTTTATTGGGTCGACTTTTTTGGAGATAATTGTCAAGGCTGCCTGAAAACAAAATACACTTGGCTTAATATTTTCTATGCCACCTTCCAAAACATCTAATCTATAATATGCTGTTCCCATTCGATTCTGTAGCAAAGACCACTCCCAGGGAAATTTATTCTTTGTTAAAATTCGGGAAGCATCTGTGTAGTTCTGGAGAGCAGACTTAATCAAAGAAACCGATCTTTTTCTCTCTCCTAGCATATGAACTAACCTACCGAAATGGTAAGACGCATTTGCAAATTCCATAGAATCTTTGTCATTAACGTTAGTGGCAGATTTATAGAGCTTTTCAGCCTCATTATACCATTTTTCGTCCCCTGTATTACTACCCAGTGTACTTAAAATATTACCAATACATACTTGAATCGCTGACTTATCTAAATCACCGATAACACCTGCGATGATTTCATCAAACTCTTCAACTGTATTCATATTTGACATTAAATTAGCATGGACCATCAACCGCGAGGCTTCTGATCTTGGTACTATTGCAGATATTACAGAGAGAACTATTAGTTTTTCATATAATTCCGAATAATTTGCCGGTAATGGCAAGCGATCAGATACCAAAAATTCCCCCACCCTGTCTTCCCCCATTTTTCTTGAAAGAAAGTGAATATTTAGGTTGTTAGAAATTTCCTCTACTCTGCCAAATAATAATAAATCGGTATCCTTTTTAATAAGAGCACCTCTCCCATTAAGAGAAAAAGTTTGGATATTTTCAAATAAGTTTTGATCACCGTAATTCTGCTCTACGTTACTAAAAATGGTTGCATTTAGTTCAAGAGGCGTATTTAGAACCTTAAAAAGTCTCTCACTATTTGCGCCTAAATTATCTCCAATTAGTGTTCCTATACCAATTTGTAGCACTCTATTTTTATTCCTCCGGCGAGCAATTAATCCCCCTATTAATCCCCAAACGCCTTTTTTATCTCGAGCCTCGTCTAATATTTTTCTGGAATCTGCCGTAACTAGCGGTCGGCCATAAGACTTCAGGCTATCTGTGAGACTATTTACCTGCTTTTTTGCGTCCTCTTCATCGACTCTCAGTTCCTGGCTTGTTTGTGGACCCAACACTTGGACTAAGACGTCTCCTAATGCCCGAGCAGTTACACTTCTTTTGTAACTGTCAACGACATCAATTTGACCAAACACCTCACCCGGAGATAACAGTTCTAATTGGATGAAATCATCTGAAGTTTTCTTTAGTATTTCTATTTGCCCAGATAATAGCAAAAAAGTGGCTTCCGCTCTCTCACCTTCGCGAAAAATACAAACTCCATCATCAAACTTAATTGGTGCGCCCACTAAATCACCTTCGTAGTTATTTTTCTATCAAACTGGATAGGCCAATTTCTGGTCACTTTATTCAGAAAGGTACGAAAATTAAGTTTCTATTAGGTAAACAAAAATTAATTATTATAAAAGAATGAAAATTCTATTTAGTAGGCGCTATAGGATTTTTCCTCAATAAGCCCGGAACCTAGTGTATTATTAATTTTACGTTTTAAATTAGCTCTCTTGTCATTTTCCTTATAAACCGCCCTAGCTAGTTCTATAAAATCTATGTCAAATGTTCTACTCGCCTCGTGCAGCCTTATTTTATCTTCAATGACCCAGAGAGTTTCATTTACCTGTTGAAGTTCATCCATAATTAATTTCAATTCATTTGTAATTTTCACACCTTCGTGTAAAGAATTAGTAAGTAACTCCAGTTCCTTATTTACATTCTCCAATTTCGAAATATCTTGGATTTTATCGGCTTTTATTTGAAGAATGGTTATTTTATCAATCAATTCACCGGGAGATACATCAATCTTTATTGAATCCAATTTCATATAAATATCTTACTCTTGTCCTTCAGAAAATTGCCTGGTATTTCCATCTTCGATATGAATTGTACGCGTTGGAAAGGCCATGCTTGAGCCAGCATTTTCTACAATTTCAATGAAGGCAAGCATATGCTCTTCAACTATGCCCCTAAAACCCTCCCAGTCTGTTGTCTTGGTAAAGTAATTTACATTGATATCTATAGAAGATGCACCAAAACCAATCATATGAACCATTTGAGTAACCGAGTGATCAACCCTGTCATCAGAGGCAATAAATTCTCTTAGTTTAACCAATATTGTTTTAAATTGTTCATTGGAGGTACCATATACTAATCCTATATCCATCTTTATTCTCCTATTTGGAGCTCTAGACCAATTTATTATGGGTTCCGCGGCTATTACTCCGTTTGGTACCGTCTGAATTGCTTTGGAAAATTTTCTTATCTTGACAGTGGAAAGTGTAACTTCTTCTATTATGCCTTCACCAACAGATGGGGTCTCAACCCAATCCCCAACTCTAAAAGCCCGATCCACAATTAATAACTTTATTCCTCCAAAAACATTTGCAACGGCATCTTTTGCCGCAAAAGCAAAGGGTAGGGATAAAACCCCTATTCCAGCAAAGTAAGGCCAGGGATTAATCCCCCACTGAGCTAAAACGGCAACTATACCAGATCCGACAACAAATACTTTTAGCCCCTTTAGGAGGTAGTCCCTCACCTCAGACGCAACTGCTCCTGCTAGTTTAACCAAGAATTTATCAAATAGCCTGGAAATAGGGTCCAAGATTCGATAGATCGTCCAAAAGATAGTAAAAGCGACCAGAGATCTTAGTATTTGTACCAGAACTTCCTCAAATTCTTCGGGTAGGGGCATCCATTCCAAGAAAAAATACAAACCCAGAATTAAAAAAAGAAACATTAGGGGTTGTTGCAAGGCAACTAAAATATGGTCGTCTAGATCTGTCTTTGTTTTTTCCACTAGCTTTTTTAGATAGCTAATTACTACTCTTACAAAAAATCGGCGTAAAAGTAGAAATAAAAGCAGTACGACTACAGCGATTATTAATTGACCTACTGAAACCCCTATAAAGGTCTCATTTAATACCGATATAAAAACTTCCGACAAATTCATGGCACTAGGACACTAACTTTTTTATACTGATAACATTAATATATATTCATAAAACCTAAATTTTACATAAACAACTATTAGTTCAATTAGAGTGTGAAGATTTCTCCATCAATGTAAGATTTATGGCTACAATAAAATAACCACCCCAAATCAAAAGATAGTTTTCAAAACTAGGTTCCTGTTTGCAACTCAATTGTTATTATGAATATCAATTTGAGATTTCATAAAATGGAGTTCCTTTATGCTTTCAGCTTCAAGTAGTTGTTTTGCCACACTATATGCAAACCCCGCTCTAGCCATTGAACGAAGATCCTTATCCCTATGCTCGCTTCGGTTATTGGGGTGACGATAGGGGCCCATTTTACGACGTTCAAGAAACCTGATTGCAGCTATGAAATCAGGATCTAAAATTTGTTTTTCCAAGTTTTTGATACTTTCATCTATTAGTTTTTTTTCTACACCCTTATTTTCTAGTTTTTTCCTAATCATAAGTTTTGAATTACCTTGATTATTAAAAATTACAGCTTTCCTATCCGCAAATTCTTTATCATCTATTATTCCTATAGTTTTTAGTTTTTCAATGATCTCTTCTATCCAATTGTTAGTCACATCCCAATCAACTTGCTGAAATTTTTGTGCCCTGAAAACGCGTTTTAACAGGATACGCTTTAAATTTTCTGAAGAAGAGGAATAACGTTTTAAATAATAATAGGCCGCTTTTTCCAAATTTTGGAAGCTAACTTGCCAAATTGCTGGGGAGTTTTTTTTTGCCAAGAGAAGAACCTCAGTCAAACAAGTTTAATTTTCATTACTAAAACAATTATTAGTTAATAAGCTCTTGGCAATAACATTTTCAAATTATATATGGATAAAGATAAACTAAAATATTAACAAAAATACTGAGCTCAACTAAATAAGATGGCAATATTAACGAGGCCAAGACTAGGAAAAAAAAACTGGATAGGATTAACCACCCTATACAAGAGAGAAATTTATCGATTTTTTAAAATATATATACAGACTATTTTTGCTCCCGTAATTACTACCCTTGTATTTTTTATCATCTTTTCTTTGGCGATCGGGCGGCTTCGAGACAACATAAATGGCATCGATTTTATGGAATTCTTGGCACCGGGTTTAATTATGATGGCTGTTATCCAAAATTCATTTGCAAATGCTTCGTCGTCAATAATGGCTGCAAAAATGCAAAATAATATTATTGATACTTTAATGCCGCCTCTCACAGCTGGTGAATTAGTAATCGCCTATACGGCCGGAGGAATTACTAGGGGTATAACTGTTGGTATTACAGTCAGCCTAGTGTTAGCATTTTTTGTTGAAACTAAAATATATAACCTACTAGGAATAATTTATTTTGCCTTTGCGACCTCGATGATGATGTCTTTGCTGGGAATAATTGGGGGCATTTGGGCTGACCGTCACGACCATATGACGGTGATCAACAGCTTCATAATAACGCCGCTATCTTTTCTTAGCGGCACCTTTTATTCTATCGATAGCCTGCCAGAACAAATAAGAAGCTTTGCTTTTTTTAATCCATTTTTTTATGCAATTGATGGCATTAGATCTGGATTTATTGGCCACTCTGATGGACCAATTCTTATTGGTGTATTAGTTTTGTTTTTTCTTAATCTTTTGCTCTGGTTTGTTGCTTATAGATTTTTTGCTACGGGCTATAAACTAAGGATCTAGAGCTTTGAATTCTCCAGAAACAGAAAATAATATTTTAGTGGGGATAAACTGGGTGGGACTAAAAACCCTGTATCTTAGGGAGGTCCAACGATTTTTAAAAATAATAGGTCAAACAATTCTTGCCCCTGTCATCACAGTGCTATTATTTCTGGCAGTATTTGGCATAGTTTTTGGATCTGAACGAAATGTAACTGGACTAGAGTATCAATTTTTTTTAGTTCCTGGATTGATAATGATGGCTACCCTGCAATCCGCTTTCGCTAATACCTCTACTTCAATTATTCAACAGAAAATCCACGATAGTATTTTGGATCTTCTTGTAACACCTCTGAATTCCATAGAAATTGCTATTTCTCTTATCTTTGGCGGCGTAACCCGAGGCGTGTTGGTTGCCCTTTCCACCACCATCTCACTAAGTCTCTTTGTTTCGATAGAAATTTATAACCTGTGGTTTATATTTATTCACTTATTTGCTTCAACAATTTTGATGTCATCCATTGGAATGGTAACTGGCATTTGGGCTGAGAAATTTGACCACGTATCTACCATCAGTAATTTTGTAATTTTACCTCTCTCATTTCTAAGCGGTACATTTTTCCCTATTGAGCGCTTTCCCGTGATTATAGAAAAACTCAGTTATTTTAATCCATTTTTCTATATAATGGATGGGTTTCGATATGGATTCACAGGAGTTTCACAAGGATCCCTCTCAATAGGTATTACTGTTGTTTTGATCACTAACATCTGTGTAATTTCATACGGAATCTTTCTGATTCATATCGGGTATAAATTAAGGGCATAAATATGGTGGAACAAATATATAAACGAACACAAACCAGAGCAATGACTGGAAAAGCTAATTTTTTGGGATTGTGGTCTTTATACCTAAGGGAAATAAAACGATTTTCAAAGATTTATATGCAGACCTTTTTTGCGCCTATTATCGCGGCACTTCTATTTCTCTCAATTCTTACACTTGCATTTAGGGGAGAAGGTCGCTCAGCACCTGGGATTGAATTCTCAAATTTTATTACACCTGGTCTGATTTTAATGGCACTCATGACGAGTTGTTTTGCAAATTCGTCATTCGCCCTAATGTTCGAAAAATTAACCAGAGTGATTGCCGATACTTTAACCCCTCCATTATCTCCTCTAGAAATTGTCTTGGGCTATTTGCTAGCGAGTGCTACCCGGGGAATATTCGTAGCTGTACTGGTATCAGCAGGAGTATATATATTTTTTCCATTTACCCTACACTCCCCATTTATACTCACGTTTTTTTGTTTGGCCTCTGCCATACTAATGTCTCTTGCAGGGATCATAACTGGTCTATGGGCAGAAAAAGTAGATCATGTAGCATCTATCAATAACTTTATTGTATTGCCCCTTACATTTCTGTCAGGGACCTTTTTCTCAATTCAATATCTTCCAGACTGGGGTTTGTATGTAACACTTATAAACCCGGTTTTTTATATGATTGACGGCTTTCGCTATGGTTGGATTGGATACTCTGATAGGCCAGTTTTTTCTGGTATCATAATTCTCACAATTATAAATATTTCCCTGTTTTTCATTTGTATTCGGTTGTTCAAAGAAGGTTACAATCTCAAGTCATAACAAGCATTAGTTTGACATCCATAGAAGAGACAATAATATTTCAAAAAGTTGAAACTTAAAAAAAGTGCTGGGGTTTGCAAAAATAAGGATTTTTCTATGTCTGCTGTAATGAAAACATATGGGTCTTCGGAAATCTCTTTTGAGAGAGGTGAAGGCATGTACCTCTATACGGAGTCAGGCGATAAATATCTCGACTTTTGCTCAGGTATAGCAGTTTCAGCTTTGGGGCATTCACATCCACATTTAATAAAGGCCATAAAGGAACAAGCAGAAAAATTGCTCCATGTTTCAAATCTCTACAAAATTCCGGGACAAGAAAAAATGGCAAAGCGTTTAGTAGAGAATACTTTTGCTTCTTCTGTATTTTTCTGCAACTCAGGAGCCGAAGCCGTAGAGTGCGGAATAAAACTTGCCAGAAAATTTCACTATGAAAATGGAGATCCTAACAGATTTAGAATTATTACTTGCTCAAATAGTTTTCATGGCAGAACTCTCGCCACCTTATCAGCTGCCAAACAAGAGAAACATATGGCCGGTTTTGCACCAATGTTAGATGGTTTTGATCAAGTTCACATTGAGGATATTGAAAAACTGGAAGAAGTTGTTAATGAGTCTACTGCCTGTATATTACTTGAACCAGTGCAAGGTGAAGGTGGAGTTGTAGTAACCTCAAATCACTACCTTGAAAAAATTCAACAAATATCAAAAAGTACTGGTGCCTTAATATTCTTTGATGAAGTACAATGTGGCATTGCACGGACTGGAAAACTGTTTGCACATGAGTGGAGTTCAGTTAAACCAGATATAATGTCGTTAGCAAAAGGATTGGGGGGCGGTATCCCAGTCGGTGCATGCCTGGCAAACGAAAAGGTATCAAGTGCAATGAAACCCGGTAGTCACGGATCTACCTTTGGTGGAAACCCCACATCAATGGCAGCTGCAAATGCTGTTTTCGACATAGTTGAAAAAAC
>Ga0111541_10000297_pt1 | contig 15867 bp, 18 predicted proteins | sample Knorr_S7_td_DCM__FD_83039 | JGI IMG/M metagenome (GOLD analysis project Ga0111541, IMG submission 83039) | Marine microbial communities from Southern Atlantic Ocean transect - Knorr_S7_td_DCM_ad_131m_LV_B (version 2) (version 2) | ecosystem: Environmental > Aquatic > Marine > Oceanic | place...
ATAAAATAAAACTAGATGCGAAAATTACTCCTGCTTGGAACCCGCCTCCTGGCCCGTAGTCACCGTGAAATTGAACATAGAGCGCAAATAACATAATCAAAGGTATGATTATTCTGGCAACAACTCTCAAAACTAAATGGTGTTCCATACATCAATCCTCCCTTTCAATTAATCCCTTGTAGTTTTCTCTGCTTCTACCTAAAAGCATGAGAACACCGACACCAGCTGTAAAAATTACTACCACTTCTCCTAAAGTATCGTATCCCCTATAACTAGCTAAAACAGCTGTAACTAAATTAGGAATACCAATTTCTTTTGAAGATCCGACGATATATTTATCAGCGAGATGAGTTTGCACAGGATTGTCTGCGACTCCAAAACCTGGGATATCATGAATACCATAAATTAGTAAGATACCAGTTAAAATTACCGTAATTAATCCAAATACAGAAACTTTATTTTCAATTTTCTCTTTATATTTTATAAATGCTAAAGAGCCTAAAAAAAGAATAAGAGCAATGCCTGCTCCGACTGCAGCCTCTGTAAAAGCAACATCAACAGCATCTAAACAAACAAATAAAGAAGCTGATAATAAGCTGAATATTCCTGTCAACATTGTTGTTGCAAAAAGATTATCTTGCTGATTAATTGCAATTGCGGTAATAACTAACAAGCACAAAATAATAATATTTATATAGACAACAGTCATATCAATCATCATCCGTCATTGGTTTAAGTTTGCCGTGCAAAGCTGACTTAGCTAAAGCATGAGCAGCTGTCGGTGTTGTTATTAGTATAAATATCAATATAAGCAAAAGCTTAATACTAACTATGTTCAAACCAGCATATAAGATTAAACCAAATAATATTAATATTGTTCCCAAGGTATCAATTACACTCGCAGCATGGAGTCTGGTATAAAAGTCCGGCATACGGTAGACACCAAGTAACCCTACAATAATAGATAACGAGCCTAAGATAACCAATATACTGCTTAAGATCTCAATTGCAGTCATTAGATATCACCTTTCTTTTTTTCAATAGAGCTCGCGCTAATATCTCCGTACTCAAAAAATTTCAAAATTGCCACTGTGGATATGAAATTAATTAGGGCATAGACTAGAGCGATATCAAGGAATTCTGGTCGCTTTGTTAAAAACCCAAAAAGGGCAATAAATAATACGGTGACTGTTCCAAATATATTTACAGCGAGTATTTTGTCATAAATCGTTTTACCAATAATCGCTGAAACTAATGCAAGTAGCATTGAGAGCAATATCATAAAAGTTGGAATTTCAAACATAAGGTTGTGCTTCAGAATCGGTTATCTTCTTATCCATTTTACCAGTTTTTAGTCCTTCAGCTCCTTCTAATGACAAACTATGAACTTCGATATTGGAACCGTCTAAATCAATAGAGATAGTTCCCGGTGTTAATGTAATAGAATTCGCATAAACCATTCTTGCAAAACTACTAGACTGTGATGATTTTAAGCTGATCAATCTAGGGCTGATTGGCAATTTAGGATTAAGTATTCTTCTGCACACATCAATATTCGATTTTATAACCTGAATAAGCAGCCAAAAACCATATGGAATAAACCTTATAAAATAAAGCTGTAGTATTGGCTGGTCATAAGTAATTAACTTCATTCGTGAACTAATAATTGTAACAGCCAGAACTGATAACAATCCAAGTAATAGCAGTAATGGCGTATAATGGCCAGATAGCATCAACCATAATAATGCTAAGCTTATAATTAAACTAATCTTATGAAAAAATATATCGTAGTTAGACATTATGTATCCCAAGAAATAAAATTCTATGCGTATTATCCGCATACATATGCACACAATCAAGGAATTTAAAAATGCAGTGGAAACCAAATACAACTGTTGCCGCAGTTATTGAAAAAGATGGAAAATTTCTCCTTGTTGAGGAATTAATTGAAGATGAATTAGTGTTTAATCAACCAGCTGGGCATCTTGAAAAAGGAGAAACATTACTGGATGCTGTGAAACGAGAGGTTCTTGAAGAAACAACTTTTGATTTTGAACCTAAGGCACTTGTTGGTATTTATTTATACCAAAATAAAAGTAATAAAAATATCACATACTTAAGATTTTGCTTTCATGGTTCTTGTATAAAAAAATATGACGAGAGAAAATTAGACCATGGGATAATAAGAACAGTATGGATGAGTAAAAAAGAAATTGAAGAAAATAAAAGGATGCGAAGTCAAATGGTCTTAAAATGTATAGAAGATTATAAAAATGGAAATAGCTTCCCATTAACATTGCTTAATTTCTCACCAAATAATCATGGGTAAAAAAATAATAGTCGGCATATCAGGTGGTGTTGATTCCTCAGTAGCAGCAATGTTGTTAAAAGAGGAAGGCTATAATGTTGAAGCACTATTTATGAAAAATTGGAATGATTATGAAGATGATGGAAGGTGCCTATGGGAACATGATGTTGAAGATGCAATGCTAGTATGCGATAAACTGAATATACCACTAAATACTGTTGACCTTTCAAAGAAATATTGGGAGAAAGTTTTTAAAGAATTTCTTGACGAATACAAAAAAGGCCGAACCCCGAATCCAGATGTGTTATGTAATAGAGAAATTAAATTTAAAGCTTTCTTAGAGTACGCAAAGAAATTAGGAGCAGAAAAAATTGCAACGGGTCATTACGCATGCTTAAAAAAAGAGAATGGTATATCGCAACTATTAAAATCTTTTGATGTTAACAAAGATCAAAGTTACTTCTTATGCCAACTCAATCAGAATCAATTAAATAATTCATTATTCCCAATAGGACGACTATGTAAAACTGATGTTAGAAAATTAGCTAAAAAATCGGGTTTAGCAACACATAATAAAAAAGATAGTACTGGAATTTGTTTTATAGGAGAGCAACCTTTTCGTGCTTTTCTGAGTAAATTTATTACACCAAAACCTGGGCTAATCAAAACAGTTGATGAAAAATTAATAGGAGAACATGAAGGAATTTTCTTTTACACACTTGGCCAGCGCCAAGGTCTTGGTATAGGTGGCGTAAAAAATACAAAAGATGCTCCTTGGTACGTAATAAAAAAAGATATTACGAAAAATGAGCTAATAGTTGCTCAAGACCATGATCACCCTATGTTACATAATAAAAATTTAACAGTTATTGATATAAATTGGATCTCTGGGAAGATGCCTGCTTTACCGTTTAGGTGTAAAGCTAAATGCCGTTATCGTCAATCTGACCAAGATTGCGTTATTGAGAAAAATGAAAATAACCGCCTTTTTATTAGCTTTGATTCGACTCAGAGAGCCATCACACCAGGCCAATTCATTGTTTTTTATGAAAAAAATGTGTGTTTAGGTGGTGGGATTATTGATAGTATAAATTAACAATCTACCAAAATTGACCTAAAATTAGTACAAAATTTGATTTATAATACCCCTCTCTCAGTTAGGGTTACCATCGTCAGAAGTACCCGCCGCCATACATTCTAAAGGAGAAATATATTGCTTGATGAATATCGTCAACATGTAAAAGAACGTGCAGATCTAGGTATTGTGCCTGAACCGCTTAATGCGGAACAAACTGCTGCACTTATTGATTTAATAAAAAAGCCTCCAGAAGGTGACGAAGACTTCATTCTAGATTTATTGATAAATCGCGTGCCTGCAGGAGTTGATCAAGCTGCTTACATTAAGGCGGCATTTCTGGCTGCTATCACAGAAGGTGAGGCTGAATCTTTATTAATAGACAAAATTAAAGCAACTCAATTATTGGGTACTATGCTTGGCGGATACAATATAGAACCTTTAATTAAGTGTTTGGATAATGAGGCTTTGGCGGAAACAGCTGCGCTTGCACTCTCAAAAACGTTACTCATGTTCGATGCTTTTTATGATATTAAAGATAAAGCTGATGGCGGAAATGAGCATGCAGAAATAATTATGCAATCATGGGCAAATGGTGAATGGTTTACTTCTAGATCTAAACTAGAAGAAAAAATTACAGTTACTGTCTTCAAAGTTTCAGGAGAAACAAATACAGATGATTTATCTCCGGCACCTGATGCATGGTCCCGACCTGATATTCCATTACATGCTCAAGCAATGTTGAAAATGAAAAGAGAAGGTATTGAGCCTGATGTGCCTGGTGAAATTGGTCCAATAAAACAAATAAAAGAACTCAAAGAAAAAGGATACCCCCTTGCTTATGTAGGTGATGTAGTTGGAACAGGTTCATCGCGTAAATCAGCAACAAATTCTGTGCTTTGGCATATGGGAAATAATATACCTTTTATACCTAACAAAAAAGATGGTGGTTTTTGTTTGGGTGGAAAAATTGCACCTATTTTCTTTAATACAATGGAAGATGCTGGCGCATTACCCATAGAGTGTGATGTAAGTAATATGAGTATGGGAGATATTATTGATATTTTTCCATACAAAGGAGTGGTGAAAAATAAAACAACAGGTGAAACGCTTTGTAATTTTTCTTTGAAGACAGATATTATACTTGATGAAGTACAAGCTGGAGGTCGAATTCCTCTTATCATTGGTCGGGGATTAACAGCTCGTGCACGTGAAGCATTGAAATTGAAATCTAGCGACTTATTTCGTAAACCATGCCCCGTAAATGATACAGGCAAGGGTTATACATTAGCACAAAAAATAGTTGGTAAAGCTTGTGATGTGGATGGAATTCGGCCAGAAACGTACTGTGAGCCTAAAATGACGACTGTTGGATCACAAGATACAACTGGACCAATGACAAGAGATGAGCTAAAAGATTTAGCGTGTCTTGGATTTTCAAGCGATCTCGTCATGCAATCATTCTGTCACACAGCTGCTTACCCGAAGCCTATAGATATAAATACACATCACACACTACCTGATTTTATACAAACACGTGGGGGCGTGGCATTAAGACCGGGAGATGGGATTATACATTCATGGTTAAATCGTATGCTCTTACCTGATACAGTTGGCACAGGTGGAGATTCCCACACTCGATTTCCTATTGGTATCTCTTTTCCAGCGGGTTCAGGACTTGTTGCTTTTGCCGCAGCAACAGGTGTAATGCCACTTGATATGCCTGAATCGATCTTGATACGTTTTAAAGGTGAAATGCAACCAGGAATTACATTACGAGATCTTGTTAATGCAATTCCATACGCAGCAATACAAACCGGTGATCTAACTGTTGAAAAAGAAGGTAAGAAAAATATTTTCTCGGGTCGTATTCTAGAAATTGAGGGCTTGCCTAATCTTAAATGTGAGCAAGCTTTTGAATTATCCGATGCAAGTGCAGAAAGATCAGCTGGTGGTTGTACAATCAGGCTCGGTAAAGAACCAATCATAGAATATCTTCAATCTAATATTACATTATTACGATGGATGATAGATGAAGGATATGGCGATATAAGAACTATAGAAAGACGAGCCCGAGAAATGGAGGAATGGCTTAAAAAGCCAACACTATTGGAACCTGACCCTGATGCTGAGTACAAAAAAATATTTGAAATTGATCTGAAAGATATTAAAGAACCACTTTTAGCTTGTCCAAACGATCCAGATGATGTGAAACCATTATCTGAAATATCAGGAACTAAGATTGATGAAGTATTTATTGGATCATGCATGACAAATATTGGACATTTTAGAGCTGCCGGAAAAATGTTGCAAAAATCAACATCTAAACTACCAACAACACTATGGATATCGCCGCCAACAAAGATGGATCAACACCAGCTAACTGAAGAAGGATATTACGACATATTTAATAAGGTAGGCGCAAGAACAGAAATGCCAGGATGTTCTCTTTGTATGGGCAATCAAGCTCGTGTAGAAGCTAAATCAACAGTTGTTTCAACTTCAACTCGAAACTTTCCAAATAGACTTGGTGATGGTGCAAATGTTTTTCTCGCATCTGCTGAAATTGCTGCTGTTTCTTCAATATTAGGTAGAATCCCTACAATGAAGGAATATATGGAGTTTGCAACTAATCTTGACCCACTTGCAGATGATGTATATAGATATCTAAATTTTGATGAAATTGAATCTTTTCAAAAAAGCGCATTGAAAGCCAAATCAAAAATAGAAGAGATTCCAGTCTCTGTAGTAAACTAAATTATGAAAAAAACTCGAACAGAAGTCGATAGCTTTGGACCTCTTGAAGTTCCAGCAGATAAATATTGGGGTGCTCAAACTCAGCGTTCATTAGGAAATTTTAAGATTGGCGAAGAAACAATGCCGCTACCTCTTATCCGTGCGCTTGGTATTACAAAGTTAGCGGCAGCAAAAACCAATATGAAACTTGGAGACTTAGATCAGAAAATCGGAGATGCTATTGTTTTGGCTGCAAAAGAGGTTGCGGAGGGAAAATGGAATGATCATTTTCCTTTAGTCGTTTGGCAAACTGGTTCGGGTACACAAAGCAATATGAATGCTAATGAAGTTATTTCAAATCGTGCAATTGAAATTCTTAAAGGTGAAATGGGAAGCAAATCACCAGTTCATCCTAATGATCACTGTAATCAAAGTCAGTCCTCAAATGATACTTTCCCGACTGCTATGCATATCGCTGCAGCAGAAGAAATATCATTGAAACTTTTGCCCGCACTCAAGTACCTTCAAGATCATCTACAGAAAAAAGTCGACATGTGGCAAGATATTATCAAAATTGGTCGAACACATTTACAAGATGCGACACCTCTTACTCTCGGCCAAGAATTTTCTGGTTACGTAAAACAAGTATCTAACGGAGTTGAACGAGTTGAACAATCTCTTCCAAAATTACTAGCCTTGGCTCAAGGCGGTACAGCTGTTGGAACCGGACTTAATGCAAAACCTAAATTTGCTAAAAGCTTTGCTGAAGAAGTTAAAAAATATACTGGATTATCTTTTATAACAGCAGAAAACAAGTTTGAGGCACTAGCTGCTCATGATGGATTTGTTGAAATGTCAGGTATGCTTAATACGTTAGCGACCGGACTATTTAAAATAGCTAATGATATCCGACTACTTGGTTCTGGACCACGTTCAGGGTTGGGTGAATTAAGTTTACCTGAAAATGAACCAGGCTCTTCTATAATGCCTGGTAAGGTTAACCCAACTCAATGTGAGGCGATGACAATGGTATGCTCGCAAGTTATGGGTAATCATACGACAATTACATTTTCAGGAAGTCAGGGTCATATGGAACTAAATGTTTTTAAACCGGTACTTGCATACAACCTGATACAATCAATAAGATTGCTGACAGATGTATGTATTAGTTTCGCGGATAATTGTATCTCAGGGATCGAGCCAAACAAAAAAAACATAACATCGCTTATGGAGCGCTCACTAATGCTTGTAACAGCACTTACGCCTAAAATTGGATATGACAATGCAACAATTGTTGCTAAGACAGCACATAAAAATGGGACGACACTAAAAGAAGAAGCAATAGCTTTAGGCTTTGTTACAGAAGAAGAATTTAATAAAATTGTTCGGCCTGAAGAAATGATTAAACCAAAATGATTATTTTTAATACATAAAATAGTAATTAAAAGTGTTGATACCCAACTGATTTAAGTTTGTATATCTTTTTATCATCACCAATCAAATTCAGCTTCGAATCTAACTGATTAATTCTGCCAACCTTAAAAAATTTTGATGTCGTAATCTTTTTTTCTAAATCAGATTTAGATAAGTTTGAAGGAGCAGTAAAGCATAATTCATAGTCATCGCCACCAGTTAATGCAAGATCTATAGCTAAATCTTTATTCAACTTTAAAAGAGTCTTCGAATAAGGAATATCATTTAATTTCACATCAGCTCCCACTTTACTACAATTAAGGATATGGCTGAGATCTGTAAACAAACCATCTGAAATATCAATACAACTTGTCGCAATATCTCTTAGCTCTAATCCTGTTTGAATTTTTGGTTCAGGTTTATTTAATTTTTCAAGTTCATCATTTGTTGGTTTTAAGTTATCGTCAGTATTTTTCAAATATCTCAAAGCATATGCAGCAGCGCCTAATTCTCCAGTTACATAAATATAATCACCAGGTTTTGCTCCGCCTCGTTGCAAAAATTTTCCCTTTGGAATAATGCCATGTGCTTGTATTGTTATTGATAATGGACCTTTTGTTAAATCACCGCCAATAAGAGCTAATGAATAATTTTTAAGTAGTTTATTGAATTGCTTCGAGAATCCTTCCAACCAAACTGAATTATTTTCAGGAAGAGTTAACGATAAGGTGATCCATCTTGGTGTAGCTCCCATTGCTGCTATGTCGCTAAGATTAACTAGAAGTGATTTATTAGCAACATCCTTAGGAGATAGACCCTTTAAAAAATGAACTCCTTCAACTAGAGTGTCGATTGAAACAACTAATTCTTTGTCTTGAGACAAGCTGATAACCGCAGCATCATCTCCTATACCAAGCTTAACTTCTTTCTGATTGATAAGTGGTAGCTTGAAATAATGCTCTATAATTTCAAATTCATTCAAAATTTAGCTAACAAGATTTTTTGATTGGGTTTGTCTTAATTCTTTTGCAACTTTATCTAATATACTATTAATATATTTATATGAATCTTCAGCACCAAATGTTTTTGCAAGCTCAACAGACTCGTTAACAATTGATTTCCACGGAATGTCATTATGGTATTCTAATTCATAGCATCCTATATGTAGTATTGCTCTCTCTATGGTATCTAATTCTTCAATTGGTCGATCTAATAAGTTGACAATTCTTGCATCGAGTTCTTTATGGCAAGTTATTGTACCTTTCAATAAAGATCTAAAGTAGCTAACATCTGTTTTGGCAAGTTTATATTTATCATTTTCAAACTCAGACATAACTTCATCCAAATCCTTATTTGTAATAAGCCATTGATATAAAGCTTGAACAGTATTTTGTCTTGCTTTTATACGCTGACGTATATTTTTTTTATTAATTTTTGAGTGCATAGAACTATGTATTTCTTATAACCAATCCAAATCAACCATATCTAACGCAGCTTGTGCTGCTTCCGATCCTTTATTCTTTTCCATCGGATCAATATTAGATCTCTCCTCTGCTTGTGTTTTATTATCCACTGTTAAAACTCCGAAGATTATAGGGGTTCCACTGTTTATTGCTAGCTGTGAAATTCCATGAGCACATGCATTTGAAATATACTCAAAGTGAGGTGTTTCTCCTCTTATAATTACGCCAAGTGTAATAATTGCATTATATTTTTTCTTATCAAGTAATGATTTAACTGTGACTGGAATTTCAAATGCGCCAGGAACTCTAACAACTTTTACCTTTTCCTCATTTATTCCATTTTTTTCTAACGTTGAAATGGCTCCGCTATATAAACGATCGACAATATCTCTATTAAAATTGCTAGCTACAATTGCAATATGGATATTATTTTTTTTCGTAGCCATTTTTATTCCTGATATATTGTCTAATATGGTTGTTTTAAAAAATATGTTCTAATCATTAATATATTCAATAATTTCGAGTCCAAATCCAGAAAGCGCGTGTATATGTTTTGGGGCACTTAGTAAACGCATTTTCTTAATACCTAAATCAGATAGTATTTGTGCTCCTAGACCAATAGTTCTGGTATCCCAGCTAGCATTATTATTTTTATTGTTTATATTCTTTTCTGGCAGTCTATAAGACTCTATCTGATTGACCAACTCAATAGGTGAGTATTGATTGCACAAAATTACTAAAACAGCTCTTTTTTCTCCAGAAAAACGCTCCAAAACATCACCGATTGGCCAACCACGATCTTTAGCTAAACTTCCAGTTAAGTCAGATATTGGATTCTCAACATGTACACGAACTAAAGTGGCTTCATCTGAAATAAGAGTTCCTTTTACTAAGGCCAAATGAAGTTTCTTTTTTAACTTATCCTGATATGCATGTAAAACAAATTCACCATATTCCGTTGGAAGATTACACTCTGTTATATGCTCTACTGTTTTTTCATTTTGTATTCGATAGCTTATTAGATCCGATATTGTTCCTATTTTAAGATCATGTTCTAACGCAAATTTTTCTAAATCATCCCTTCTTGCCATAGATCCATCTTCGTTTAAGATTTCAACAATTACTGCTGATGGTTGAAAACCTGCTAGTTTTGCTAAATCACAACCAGCCTCAGTATGTCCTGCTCTAGATAACACACCGCCTGGTTGAGCCATCAGAGGGAAAACATGTCCTGGCTGAATTAAATCACTTGCTTTTGCATCGACTGCAGTCGCCTTTTTAATAGTCAGAGCGCGATCAGACGCAGAAATTCCTGTTGTCACGCCCTCAGCAGCTTCAATTGAAACCGTAAAGTTAGTTGTAAAGCTGTCATTAGAGTGATTTGTCATTAATGGAAGATTTAATTTCTTACAATGCTGATCTGTCAAAGTTAGACAAATGAGACCTCTACCATATCGAGCCATAAAATTTATATCTTCCGAACTAATGCAGGATGCAGCAATAACCAAATCACCCTCATTTTCTCGGTCTTCATCATCCATCAAAATAATCATTTTTCCATTTTGGATTTCTTTAATTAGTTCTTGAGTGCTATTAAGTGACATATCAATAATCCAAAGTGCTATTTATTTAATTAGTAATGTTTCCAAATAACGTGCTATTAAATCTACTTCAATATTAACTCTAGTGCCCACATCATAATCTGACATGATTGTTCTTAATAATGTATGGGGAATAATATTCACACCAAAACAATTTTCCTTAACAAAATTTATTGTGAGACTTACCCCATCAATAGATATAGATCCTTTTTTTGAAACAAACTTTTTAATATCACTGGAAGCTTCGATTAAAAAACATGTTGACCTCCCAATAATCTTTTTCTCTTTTACAATGCCAGTTTCATCAACATGCCCGGAAACAAAATGGCCATTTATTTTTTCGGAGAGAGTCATGGCTTTTTCAAGATTAACAGTGCTATTAATCTTCAAATCTGAAAAAGTTGTTAATTTGATAGTTTCATTTGAAACATCCACACTAAATGTATCGTCTTTCGTTTCCACAACTGATAAACAAACGCCATTTATCGATAAACTATCTCCTATATTCATATCGTCTAAAAATTTTTTTTCTGTCTTGAAAATAATTTGTTTATCTAACTCATGAGAATCAATTCCCATGATATTGCCAATTTCTTGAATAATTCCAGTAAACATAAATTTTATTTTTTAGGTTTCATTATTAATCTAAGATCTTTGCCAATTTTTCTTATATCCGTATACTCATATTCAATTGCATCATTGATTTTATTTATCTTTTGTATTTTAAATAATGGCAAGGATTCATTGCCAAACAGCTTTGGTGCTATATAAATAACTAATTCATCCACCAAACCAGCATCAATCATGGCACCCGAAAATGTTGCTCCAGATTCTATTAAAACTTCATTAATCTCATATTTCTTAGCCATATTTTTACAAATATCACTTAACCAAGTATTTGATTTCGGAACATAGACAATATCTACATCATGATTTCTAAACTTTTTGTAATTACGATTTTCCATTTGTGTATATATAATTATCTTCCCTTCATGTTCAAATATTTTTGATTGCTCTGAAGTTTTTAAATTTCTATCAACTATAACTCTTATTGGATCTTTATAATCAATTTCTAAATCTCGAGGATTTAACATCGAGTTATCTCTTGCAACAGTATCAGCACTAGTTAAAATCGCACAGCTTCCTGCACGAAAATAATGAACATCATATCTAGCTTCAGGCGAACTAATCCATCTGCTTGTACCATTTGCAAGTGCTGTTGCTCCATCTAAAGACTGTGCCATTTTACATCGTACATAAGGCAGTTCTTTTGTCATGCGCTTAATAAAACCGATATTAAGCCTTGCTGACTCCTGCTCTAATAATCCTTTTTTGACTTTTATGCCCGATTTTTCAAGCTCTTTAATGCCTAATCCAGAAACTTTTGGATTTGGATCACACATAGATACAATAACCTGTTTTACTTTTGCATTAATCAATGTCTGAGTACAAGGGGGTGTTCTACCGTGATAAGAACAGGGTTCAAGTGTTATATACATAGTTGAATTAGTTGAATTATCGCATACATTAAGCGCGTTTATTTCAGCATGCGGTTTTCCCGTCGCAGCATGCCAGCCCTCTGCTACTAATTTACCATCTTTGGTTATGACGCACCCAACGAGAGGATTAGGTCTGCAGGTAAATTTGCCATTTTTGGCTAGATGGATTGCCCGAGACATAAATTGATAATCTTCTTCTTTCCACATCAATTCTCATCACCATCAGACTCAAGAAGATCAAGTTGATTTCTTTTCAATTCAGGAGGTAATTCATGTTCTAACTTCTCTATTTCCTCAAGAAAAGACCTTACATCCTCAAAGCTTCTATAGACAGATGCAAATCTCACATATGCAACCTTATCAAGCTCTTTCAACTCCTCCATAACCCAATTACCAATTTTAATTGATTTAACTTCCCTGTCCCCATGAGCTTGTAAGTTGTTTTTTATATTTGAAATCGCAGTTTCAACACGCTCCATTTCAACAGGACATTTTTCAACAGCTCTTAATATGCCCGATCTTAATTTTGCTTCATCGAATGCTTCCCGTCGATTATCAGATTTAATAATACGCGGCAAATTTAATTCTACCGACTCGTAAGTTGTAAATCTTCCTTTACAATTATTACATTCACGACGTCGCCGAATCTTGTCTCCCTCACCAACATCACGTGAATCGATAACACTTGTATCAATGTGATTACAGAAAGGACATCGCATATAATTAGCCCGCTTTTAATCGTAGATAACTATAAGGTAAAGTATCCTATAGCTAAATTTTAACCTCAAATAACTCTACAGATCCTGATTGAATTCATATAATGGGCGGCTCTTACAAAGTTCCAAAACTTCAGCTTTCACACGCTTTATTACTGAATCATCGCCCATGTTATCCATAATATCACAACACCAGTTTGCAACCTGAATCGCATCTGATTTATCAAAACCTCTTGTTGTGATTGACGGTGTACCTATTCTGATGCCACTAGTAACAAAAGGCGATTGAGGATCGTTTGGAACAGCATTTTTATTAACAGTTATGTTAGCCGAACCTAATGCAGCATCAACATCTTTCCCGGTTAATCCTTTGTCAACCATATCAACAAGAAACAAGTGATTATCAGTTCCGCCAGAAACAATTTTTAGCCCGCGCTCAACAAAGGTTTCAGCCATTGCTTTAGCATTCTCTTTTACTTGTTGAATATAAGTTTTGAATTCGGGTTCCATCGCTTCTTTAAATGCAACGGCTTTTGCTGCAATTATATGCATCAGAGGTCCACCTTGGTATGAAGGGAAAACAGTAAAATTAACTTTCTTTTCTATTTCCTCATTACTCTTACCCATAATCAAACCGGAACGTGGACCGCGTAACGTTTTATGTGTTGTTGTAGTTGTTATATCAGCTATTTGAATTGGACTTGGATATTCGCCGACAGCAACAAGGCCAGCAATATGAGCAATATCAGATAGTAATAAAGCACCAACCTTATCCGCAATATCTCTAAATCTTTGCCAATCAAGAATGCGTGAATATGCTGAAAAACCGGTAATAATTAATTTCGGTTTATTTTCTAAAGCTAATTTTTCTGCCTCATCATAATCAATCTCGCCTGTATCAGCATTCAAACCATATTGAATAGCATTATATATTCGGCCCGAAACATTTACTGTTGCTCCATGAGTTAGATGACCGCCGTGCGCTAGACTCATACCCATAATTGTATCACCAGGTTCTAGTAAGGCATGAAAAACAGCTCCATTTGCTTGCGAACCAGAATGTGGTTGTACATTTGCCCAATCAGCTCCAAACAGTTTTTTAGCTCTATCAATTGCAAGCTGTTCTGCAACGTCAACAAATTCGCATCCACCATAATAACGTTTTGCTGGGTAGCCCTCCGCATACTTATTTGTTAGCACAGATCCCTGGCATTCCAGTACTCTTGGGCTTGCCATATTTTCGGAAGCAATTAATTCAATATGCTCCTCTTGGCGACGTCTCTCTCCTTCCATAGCATTAAAAAGATCATCATCATAGCCTTCAACTTTAATATTTTTACTAAACATACTTATTCCTCGAAAATTATAAAATTATTTTTTAAATTTTTGTTTTATATGAATTTCTAGCTAACCAAAAGTTTACTCAGTTTACATCACTAAATGCAAAAGGGTCACGGAATTATTGGTGCCTTTGATTAATTGCGCTCAGCAAAGAAACGTTGTTTATAATTTAATCTAATCTGGATATTTTAAAAATAATGTAGATAAGATATTGAAAATAATACAATTATTCTTTTTTTTATGATTCTTGTCAAAAAATTGTTAAATTGATCAAGTATTTTTGGATTAAGAATATTGAATATTATTATTTTTTTTATTAATTCTATATAAATCAATAATATATGTTGAGTTACATTTTAATGAATCTGTAGTATACACGGTGATGCCATTTGAAAATAAATCAAAATTATCAAGAAATACTAGACGGGGCTGAACCTCTATATACGAATGTTCAGATAAGTAAGATTACCGATGATCTTAGTAAAGCAATAACAAATGAATTGGAAAATACAAATCCCATAGTTATGCCTATTATGATTGGTGGATTAATATTTTCTGGGCAATTAATAACCAAGCTTAATTTTCCTTTAGAAATAGATTACGTCCACGCGACTCGTTACTCAAGTAGCGTGCGTGGTGGAAGCTTAATATGGCTAAAAAAACCAGATAAATCTTTGCTAGATAGAACAATATTATTGATTGATGATATTTTAGATGAAGGTATTACATTATCTGAGATAATTAAGTATTGTTACTCAAACGGAGCAAAAAAAGTTTATGCTGCCGTACTTTTAAAAAAGATTCTTGATAATAGTAAATTAGAAAGAGATATAGATTTTGTTGGAGCAACCGTTCCCAATGTCTATGTATTTGGTAATGGAATGGATTATTGTGAATATTATAGAAATGTTAATGGTGTTTATGCCATAAAAAAAATATGAAAACTGCAATTATCGGTGGTAGTGGCCTTAATAAATTTCCTGAAATTAATATGATTGATGAAATTTTTCCTGATACGCCATGGGGAAAACCGTCTGCTCCAATAGAAATTGGAATTTTGAATAAAACTGAAATTATTTTTTTACCACGCCATGGAGAAGACAACAGGATCGCACCACATAAAATAAATTATAAGGCAAACATATGGGCGTTACATGAAATAAATGTTAGAAATATAATCAGTGTCAGCGTAGTTGGAGGTATAACAAAATCAATGTCACCAAATAATATAATTATACCCGACCAAATAATAGATTATACTTATAATAGAGATCACACATTCAGTGATGGCGATCCGATGGATGTTGAACATATTGACTTCTCAAACCCATATTCAGAGATACTTCGTAAAAAGTTAATTGATTCCGCTAGAGTTAAAAAGTTAAAAATTCATCCAAAAGGTACTTATGGAATAACTCAAGGACCAAGATTAGAGACTGCCGCTGAAATACTAAGATTAGAAAATGATGGTTGTAATATTGTTGGTATGACTGGAATGCCAGAAGCAAGCCTCGCGAGAGAACTTAAAATTAATTACGCCTGCTGCTGCCTAGTTGTAAATTGGGCCGCTGGTAAATCAACTTTACCTATTACAAGTGAAATAATACAAAGAAATCTTGAAGGAGCACTATATAATATTCTATTACTAATTAATGAATTTCTATTAAATGCTAATTAACATTTTCCAAACGACTAACTTGTAAAATTAAACCATA
>Ga0111541_10000301_pt1 | contig 15826 bp, 14 predicted proteins | sample Knorr_S7_td_DCM__FD_83039 | JGI IMG/M metagenome (GOLD analysis project Ga0111541, IMG submission 83039) | Marine microbial communities from Southern Atlantic Ocean transect - Knorr_S7_td_DCM_ad_131m_LV_B (version 2) (version 2) | ecosystem: Environmental > Aquatic > Marine > Oceanic | place...
ACTGCTGCTCACTTACATCAAGAGTTAGATGTACATGGTATCTGTAGGCAGAACAAAGAGTACATTGAGAGTAAAGAAAACGACTACTAAATATTACAACTAAAGGTAAAAAATGACAGATTCAAACATTCAACCACCTGATACTGGTGCTGGACTTCCAGACTCAGTAGTACCAGGCACAGACGTAACTTATACTACACCTGCTGGTTTATATCCAGAGGATACTACTGCTGCTACAAATATTAACATTGACACTACAGCAGCAGAAGGAACATTCACTGTTCCTCCTGATAACCATGACTATGCTGCTAATATTGACTTTCATGTAGACAACATGAATCATAGTGAACCTATTGATGACCCTAGAATAGATCATATCCTAGAGCATCTACACAATCTTGAAGCTAAGATAGATCAGATAGCATGTGATTGTAACCATCACAAAGAGCCTCCTGTTTATGAAGGACACGTGGTACTACATGCTACATCACAACCACCTGTATAGCACAGCAAAATTGAAAAGTCAATTACATAAACTCCCGAAAAATTTTCGGGGGTTTTTTTGTGTCAAAAAGTCGCACTAAGATCCAGTAGATTTTAATCTCTTACTAATAAAATCTGATGACTTTCCATACAATGTATTTGTTTTAAATTCGTTGATGAATCTTTCTTTTAGTGGTTTCTTTAATAGATATATTTCTCTCTTCTTTTCGTTTTCTTTTACTTCATGATCCCAATTACTAATTGCTTCTGATACTGTGTTGCCAGCAACAGTTATTGATTCAGTACCATTCCAGTATGTAAATGTAGAATCGTAGAAGTTTTTGTCTACTGTTAGTCCACCTTCTAATGCTATTATATCAAGACCATCAAGAGTATCACCTGATTTAGTTTCAATAGTTTCGTAGTGGTGTGTACCATAAGCTTCATCTACACCGTACTTATCTTCTACTACCTTTCTTAGAGTCCAGTTATCTAATGGGAATGAGAACTGTGGATTGATATAGTTATTGGTTAGGATAATAATCCAATCATATGATGGATCTCCATAGTAATCTGCTGCAACAGTTTCAATTTTAACACCTTCATTGACAGCATACTTTTTGTAATACGTAGCATATCCAAACACATCTTTGTTTATCTGATACCTACGAAAGAAATTCTTTGCAATAGTATAATCAGATTCAGAGAATGGATAACTGATAGGTTTAGTATCGTATTGTATGTTTGGTAGTGTGGTGAAGTACATTAGTATCCTTTGTTAACCTCTCCTTTGAATATGAGTTTGCTTTCTATAAAGTTTATTGATAACTCTGTCGCAACAGGAGATCCATCAGTGTATGTAGAATACATTCCGTCTGGAGTATAATTTACACGTACCTTACTTATTGCACATGGTTTAAACTGAGCAACATGATAATGTGTATCACTTCCATTCATAAAAGTGAACTTACATAACCAAGGAACATGAATAAAGTTTTCTTCTGAGAATACTCTAGTTTCCTCAGTCTCATGGTTTTTCCCACGAATTCCATTTGCACCTTTTATTTCATCACCCCATTCTGGAATTGGATCATCTTTTGATCCGTATGATGGTAGTGATGCATCTCTAAATGCATTGACTATTGATTTGACTACTCTTGCTTCTTTTATATTCTTTGGCAATAGTTTCCATGTCATTCCAATTTCTCTTAACTCTGGTGAATCATATAAGAGTTCTGTGTTAGGATTCATAACGATTCCTCTTGTAGAACCAGATATATCATTCATTGTTAGAGCACCACCAACACCAGGCATATTGTTTAATATGCTTTTGTTTAATGCAGTCTGAAAAGATTTCCAGTTACCACTAGCATTTTTTAGTTTCTTATTTGTGAAGTTCATATTTGCTCCAGCTAAAGATGCTATTGCTGCTCTTCCTACTCCACTGAACTGTTTACCTTGCCATGTTTGTGATATTTCATTACCTAAGTCTTGTGGCATAGGTAATATAATTGATGGTCCTTTGATTTCTAAGTCGGTTGAGTCTTGGTACATGTCATATGTACTAGGAGCATACTGTTGTTCAGGAGTATACTTCATCTTCTTTTTTGTACCACCTGTACCATCTTGGAATTTACTTTTTCCACCCATAACATCCTTTTGGTATTGATTACCGAAAGGTGGATTGTATTTACCAAATTGAAAGAAAACATAATCAGTATCAGCACCAAGATATGTGTCGTTAGGATACCTTAGTGTGTTACTATCAGGTCTTACACCATCAAGAGTGTTTGGATCATCAATATAAGCAGCTTTGACTTCTTTTTCTTGACCAAATTGATCTGTGGTGTTACTACCAAGAATATGTCGTCCTTTTTTTTCATTAAATAGTTGTCCTGCGAATCCCATTATCTTTCTACCATAGTTTTATCTTGTGCTTTACCATAACCACGGATGATTCTTTTCTGTTTGATCTTATCATAGAAATCTTCATTGATTTCATCCCAGACAACTTCTTTTGGATAGGATTGTAACCCACGTTGGGTCTTGGTTGTATGGACAAAGTTTTCTATTGGTAATAGAATAGCAGTAGCCCATTCAACGGCAGCTAGATCAAGAAAGTAACCGTCAACATAACTAGTTAAGTATTTATGGAAGCATTTTCGTGGTGCATCAATTCTTCCTTCAAATAACCTCTTTACAACCCATGCTCTTCTCTTTGGTGTCAAGTAATGTAGGTTTAATCCCCAGAACTCATGTCTAGTTGCTTTAATTACATAAACAAGCGGAAATGTATCATAATATGGTAGTTTCTTAGCAGTTTTTGCTTTGTATTCAAAGAGATACATGTGTCCTGAGACAGCCCATCTTCTTATTTGATTCTCATCCTCTTGTTCTTCTGCACCCATCCGATCCTGTATTTCATCTCTTATTAATCTTTCTGGGTTGTCGTTAATTCTTAATGCATATTTTCTAACTGCATTTCTATACCATAGGTAGTTCTTTACTTCTCCATTTGCTTCTGCTTTTACTTTTTCAAATATAGTTTCATAACCTGCATCATCCTTAAGCTCTGGGGCTTGGATGTCTTTAAATCCTGCTGCCATTGTTTCATACCGCTAAGTGATCCTCTGTGAGTATTAAAAATTTCATTTGCCTATCGTCACAGTAGTTTTCCGCAGCATTCCACTTTGCAGAATTCTTAGCGAATGTTAAAACAGCGTTCCTATAGGCTTTGGTTCTTTTATCCTTACCATGTGGGGGTTTAGTTTGTTTCTTTGGTTTAATTTCTATTATGTACTTATCAAATGTTCCATTTTTATTAAGAACTTTTATGTAAAAATCTGGATAATATCTATGGAAACGCTTGTCTATGGGTGAACGGTAAGGTATTATTACAGTTTCACTTCCCCACTCAATTATTGATGGGGTATGGTCACAATAGATCATATATTTACGTTCCCAGAGTGACCTATAAACTATATTAGTGGGATTCCCACGATATTTTCTAGGATTTACTGGTTTATAAACTCCTTTATATGCCATATATAATATAGAATCCAACATTTATATTTAGAGTGGCAACAGTTACAAAGCTTAATGACTTTATGGAGAAGATCAGTACTAGGGGAGGAATGTCCCTTACTACTGGATTTGATGTTCAATTTGATTTTAAAAGACCAGACAGACCATTTGCAAAAACTTTCTATTCATCATTTAATAAAGATGTTGTTGAGATGTTCTGTGATGAAGCACAACTACCTAATGTTCAATCTGCTGTAGGACAAGTAAATGGTAGATATCTAGGTGAGGGTAGTGTATCTTATCCACACACTAGGATATTTACTGATGTTGGACTAGGATTCTTACTTGATGCTAATGTAACAGCATTAAAATTTTTCACTGCTTGGTATGATTTCATTTATAGTGAAAAGATGGAAGGGTATAATGGAAGAATGGAAGAGGCTAGAGGAGCATTAAAACCAGAACCTGAGACTCGTGCTAATAGAATGCAGTTCATGGATGATTATACTTGTACATGTAGAATTATAAAATCAGAGACTGGACGTAATAAATCTAATGAAAGAGCTCCCATAACTTATCTTCTAGAGAATTTTTATCCATATTCTATTGATGCTGTTCCTTTACAATATGGAACATCTCAGATAGCAAGGGTTAATGTTAGTTTTTATTATTCAAGACATACTGTTAGATATGGTAGTGTTAAAGGTGGATATGATCCAATGGAAGGTGCTAAAGGTCAAGGATGGGATCCAGTAGCAAAGGTTAATAGAGAAAGATACACTCCAACAGCAATTCAAAAACAACAATTAGAAGATTATGAGCATGATAAATTCATGCAAGAAGGAGGACATAAAGATAGAACAGATCCATATGAGGGAATTTGGACTATGTAGTGTGTCAAAATTCACTTTTTGATTCCATAAAACCCGAAAAAATTACTCAGCATATTTTTGCTTGAAAAAGTCGCTATATATAAATATACGACTTGAAGTTATTTTTATGGCATTACCAAAGGTAGGTTATCCCACATTTGAGCTTGAATTACCGTCTACAGGGAAAACTGTCAAATATCGTCCATTTCTTGTAAAAGAGGAAAAAGTCCTTTTATTGGCACTTGAGACACAGGATGAAAAAGAGGTTCTTAACGCAGTTAAGGATTTAATCAAAAATTGCGTTATTTCACGAATTAAGGTAGATACGCTTCCAAGCTTTGATTTGGAATATCTCTTTTTAAAGATTAGAGCAGCATCTATTGGAGAATTGATTACTTTGACAGTAACCTGTCAGGATGATAATGAGACAAAAGTAGAAGCATTTATTAATATTGATGATGTTGAGGTTTTTAAACCTGAAGGTCATGATACTAAGATTCAACTTAGTGATGAAATGGGTATTATTATGAAATATCCTAGTATGCAGCAATTTGTGGATAGAGAGTTTTTACAGAAAGAGATGAAGACTGAAGAGGTATATGATTTTATCTCAGATTCAATAGAACAGATATTTACTGATGATGAGGTTTTTGATAAAACAACGACTTCTAAGAAGGAATTCCGCACATTTGTTGATGGTTTGACTACTAAGCAGTTTGAGTCAATACAGCAGTTTTATGTTACATGTCCTAAGTTGAGTCATACCTTTAAAGTGACAAACCCTAACACTGGCAAGGAATCTGAGTACACAATTGAGGGATTACAGAGTTTTTTCGCATAGCCCTCTTTCAAAATAGTTTGGAAGGGTACTTTAGACTCAATTTTGCTTTGATGCAGTACCATAAATATAGTTTGACTGAAATTGAGAATATGATGCCTTGGGAGAGAGAAGTTTATACCACTTTCCTAATGCAATACCTTGAAGAAGTCAAACAAAAACAAGAAGCAGCAAAACGTAAATAGTGGCAACATCAACTAAGACATACTCAGGAGATTTATCAACTGCAATAGTTGGTAAAATTTCTGATGTCATTGATGATATGAGAAAAAGGAGCGAGATTGAAAAAACAAAAGCATCTCCAGAAGTTAAGACAGCTGCAACAAAATTAGTAACTTCTAGAAGCACTGAAGATAAAGTACAGAAAGATCCTAATTTAAAAGAATATATTTCTAAGGTTTTTGGTACTGAACTTGATGCTAATATAATACAGACAGAAGGTAATGTTAAAGCTTTAACAGATCAGGTAGTATCTATTAATCAAGGTCTTCTTAATACTCAGAAATTGGTTATAAACCAAAATGAGTTGATGGAGAATAAATTTGATCAGATGTTGGGTATAATTCAACAAAGATCTTTAAGTACTGAACAAGCAGAAAAAAGTTTAATAGCAAAATCTGGATCAGGGTTTATTGATCAGATTGGGAAAGAGTCTTTTGGTAGTGCTAAAACTGCTAGAGGTGGTCTTGGTGACATGATAAAAAAAGCTAGAAATCTTGCACGTCTCATGAGATTTCTTCCTTTTAAGGGTAAGCTTGCTGGTACACTTGGTGTTACTGGTTTGACAAGAGGAGTTAGACAGGTTGGTAAGAAATTTGCTTCTGGCACTGGAAGTAAGATTGCTGTTGATAGAATGACTTCTGCTGCTGGTAAAGAAGTTGTAAGAAAGAAAATTTCTAAACAATTTGTTAAAACTGGTGCTAAACAAATTTTAGGAAAAGGAACAGCAAAACGTATGGCTCCTAAAATAGGTGGAAATCTAATTCAAAGAGTTTTTTCTTCTCCTATTATTAGACAACAATTGCTTGAAAAGTTGGGATCTAAAACAGTGGCTAAGATCTCAACGAAGATTGCAGGTAAGTCTGTTCCAGTTGCTCAGACAGCATATGGTATAGTTGAAGGATTAGCACGTTTTCTAATGGGTGATCCTAAAGGTTTTGCTTTGTCTATGGGTGGTGCTATACCTGTTGCTGGATATGGTTTTACCGTTCTTGATATTTTTCGTGATATTGATAGGGATTCATATGAGCAGCATATTGAACCAAATCTTCCATTACCATCTGATAGAAATATAACAGATTTCATTCAAGGTGCATTGGGAGTTAGTCCCGATCAGTATGAGACTGGTACTAGATTACAACCATCATTTATGAATAATTTCTTTGAAAGAAGTGTTGTTTCTTCTGCTGCACTTATTGCATCTGCTGCTGGTGTTGCACCAGAAGTAAATGCAGAGATAAGATCTGCTGGATTAGGTTCTATACCTGTAGAGAATTTAAATATTAGAACTGATATTGGTAATATATCTAAAGCTTTCTCTAATAATACTATAAGTAGGAGTAATTTAGTATCTGAAGAAATTCCATCATTACCACCTTTAACTGGTTCTAATGCTAAAAATGGTGATTCTGATAAAAAAGAACCTTGGAAGATATTTGGTATTCCTCTTCCAGATCTAGGTATTACAGAATTTATTGGTGGTGCTATTAGTACTGCTAGAGATATAGTTTGGGGTCGTAAGGATGATGGATATTGGGGACCAAAGTGGTTAGGATGGAAGAGAAAAAATAAAGATGTAGAACCAAAAACCACAATAACAGGTCAAATAACAGATCCAGAAGAGCTTGCTTTTTTAAAAATGGTAAGGACTGTTGAAGGTACAATAGGTCCAGATGGTTATAATACTTGGGCTGGTACAGGAAGAAATGAAATGGATATGACTTCTATGACTCTTTCAGAAGTATATGATGAACAGACAAGAAGACTAAATTCTGGAGAAGCAACTTTTATGATGAATGGTAAAGAGGAAACTTCTGCTGCTGTAGGTGCAGGTCAATTTTTGAATCCTTTTCAGGTTGCTTCAGATATGTATTTAAAGGATCCAAAATATGTTCCTAAAAAGTGGGATCCTGATAATATATTGTTTAGTAAGGAATTACAGATTGATATGATGCTTTTTCTTGCTAAGAAGAAGAGAGGTATAGATGTATCTGAACCTTTAACTCTTGAGGGAATTAAAGAACTTGAAAAAGAATGGGCTGGTATTGGACCCCATCACGGTCAAACAACAAGAACAGTAGAAGAATCTTTGCAACTTTATAATCAATTTTTAAAGCAAATAGAAATGACACCTATTGAAGATCGGAAGGTTAGTCAAATAAATTCTACCAGCTCTGAGGTTGAAGAAAGCTTAGATTCATCTGGTGGTAGTCAAACTATTATCATCGCAAACACTACATATGTTAGTGGCAATGATTCATCTTCACTTCCTACTATTCCTGAAGGTGATAATGATTGGGTCAAGAAATATAAGTTATACTCATTAGCAAGTTAGTATGGTAGCAGCATCTAAGACATTTTCTGGAGATCTTTCAACTTCTTTAACAAGTTCTATAGCAGATCTTATCCTTACAGCTGCAACTGCTGGTGGCAGTAAGAAAGCACAGGCATTGCAGTTGGCTAAGCAGTATGGTGTTGATCCAATGCTTAGTAAGGGTGAGTTCTTTGCTCAAGGAATAGCTGAGGGTGCTACTTCTGGATTGCCTTCATTTATGAGGTATAGATCTCCAGAGATAAATGAGTCTTATCTTGCTAGAGGACAGAGTTCTAGTGATCCATTAATGGGACTTCCTGCTCATCTTAGAAATCTTCCAGAATATCAACAGTTTGCTAATCCATTAGAACAAAAATTTAAAGTAGCAACTGGTAGGACTCCATATTCTCCTTTAACTAAACAGTTATCTGGAGTCACTGGTATGTCACCAGACAGAGCAGCATCTGGTCAAGGAGTAAAAGTTCATGACGAAAAACTTGGTCAATTCTTAGCAGTAGTAGCATTGTCTTTGAGTGCTAGTTTAGATTCCGTTAAGAAGAGGTTGAATGAAACACAAGAAGGTTTAATAACAGTTAAAGATGGTGTACTAAATCTTCATAAACAATTGGAAGTTAGTAATGATGTTCTTGAGAATAAGTTAGATCAAATTATTGATGCTCTTAGGGAGCAGGTTTTTGCAGATAAGGTTCGTGATGATAAACTAGAATCAAAAGAGATAGAAGAAAAAGCAGAAAAAAAGCGAGAACAATGGAGCACACAGGTAGCTCAGCAAGTAGGGGAAGATGAGGCAGAGTTTCAAGATAGATTACAGGCAGCTGAATTACAGGATTTTCTAGAGAATGTAGAATCTCAACAAGATGATCTACCGATAAATGAAGGTGAGGATGGATCAGGTTTTGCTAGAGGTGGTATTGCTTCTGGTCCTGATAGTGGTTATTGGGCTAAGCTTCATGGTGATGAGTTAATTACTCCATTGGATAATAACTTTACACAAGATCAACCATTAGCAACGGCAGAAACACCTATCAACATGAATTTTCCTAAAGGGGATAATTCTAATAATATGAGTCCACGGATTACTAATATTAATAGATCATCAGGTAGTAAGTCTTCTATGAGTATGGTTGATAGGTCTAAGAATATTCTTAAAGCAATGGAACTACCATTTAAAACAACTGGTATTGCTCTGATGCACATGCTTGGTAAATCTGTAACTGGTAATCCTATTTTTGGACAACAAGCAGCAAGTATAAAAACTATTGCTGAACCAGTAGCAAGTGCATTTGGCGTTAATAATTCAATTACAAATAATGTAATGAAAACTGCTTCTTCTCAAGAACATGAGAACAAGAGAAGAGAAGAAACTCAGAATTATACTACTAAAACTAAGAAGCCTTGGTGGCAATCTATTGCTGACCTTTTTAAGAGAGATGAACCTGAACCTGAACCTGAAGAAGATAACGATGATAAAGATACTCCTAAGAGTGATATCACATCTCCAGTAGAGAGTAAGACAGGTATGGTGATTCCTAAGAATGATATTATTACAAAGAGTTCTACTACTAACAAGAATTGGTTTGAAGGTGCTAAGAACTGGTGGAATAGAGGAAGAAATGTAAATGTAAAAGGCGAGAATACTGCTCGTTGGTTTGGTAGAGATGGTTTATTTGCAGATGATTGGAAACAACGTGGAAAATTTGGAAAGGGTGGAAAACTAGGAGGATGGGACTTTACTCGTGGATTTAGACCTGGAGTTCCTGCTAATGAAGGTGGAATGATGTCAGGTCCAACACCAGCTATTAGACAGTCAGTAGAGAGACCATTGAGAGCAATTAAATCGTTGGGTGCAGCAAAAGGTGGTTTTATTGGATTGATACTTAATGAACTGATGAATCCAGCACCATTAGCAGATGGTACATTAGAGGGTAATAAAGATGCTGTTACGAATTTCTCTAATATTGAAAACGATACTATAGAAACTAATAATCTTGTTTTAAAGAAGTCTATGGAAGTAGACAGTTCCTCAAAAGAGAATATCTTTACTAAGATGGAAACTAAAACAATAGATATGGAACCTGTAGTAATAAATAATCAACAAGAAATTAATGATGATCTAGGTTCTGAAGATTCTAGTTATATATCACAAGTTGGTGATCCTGGTCTTGATGATTTTTACCCTAGTCCTTATTGAGTATGGCACAACCTAAATCAAACAAACCATACGCAGCAAGTTTTAAGCTTAAGTCTATAGAATTATATAAGGCTAGAGATGCTGAAACTGCTTTTGCCAATATAATGTCTTTGGTGACACATTTCCAGTATTATGAGGATATCATGTGGCCAGCAGTTGGTGCTACTATGGTTGTTATTGATAATGCAGAGAACTTTATATCATCTATGCCTATACAGGGATTTGAGAGAGTTGTTGTTAAACTTGAGGATATTAATGGAGATGAGTATGAGTATAACTTCCGTGTGTGGACAGTAACTAATAGGGCAACTCAAGATAGAAGGCAGATGTATACTTTGGGGTTGATATCAGAACAGGGGTTATTCAATGAAGGTCTTCGTGTAAATTCTACTCAGAAAGGAGAAATTTCAGAGGTAGTTAAAAATATAATGAAAACTTATTTAAATACCGAATTTAAAGAAGATTTTATTGAAGAAAGTAGAACACATGTTAAGATAGTACCAACAAAGAAGAGTCCATTTTCTTTGATTAGATCATTGCAGACCAAAGCTGTACCAGCAAAAACATATAAAACAATGAATTCAAATACTTCTAGTGTTGCTGGTGGTAATTCAAATTTTAGAGCCTCTAAGAGTGATGTTCAATTTGAGGAAGCAGAGAAAGCAAAAGGTACTGCTGGATTTTTATTCTTTGAGACTTATAATGGATATGTTTTTAAATCTTTTGATGCTTTAGTTTCTGCAATTCCAAAGAAAGAAGAGTTTAAATGGTTGCCTGGTAAAGTTGAATACGAATCATTGTACAAGATTCAAGAGGTCGTATTTAGTCAAGAAATCAATATGATGGAGAAATTGAGGGAAGGAGCATATTCTTCCATATGCTGCTTTTTCAACATAAATACTGGCAAATATACAGAGCGTGTCTATTCTTTAGAGGATACATGGGATGAAATGGTTCATTTGGGAAGTCAAACAGACTTACCAGTAGGACAAAAAACACTATCTCAGTATCCAACACGAGTGATGTCAACTGTAGTTAATCACGAAAATTGGAATATGGGAGAAGGTATTGCCGACTCTACTGATGATAATCGTGACTCTACGTTTGAATACACTGACAATCAGATGGATTACTTATCGCAATCTGTTGCGAGAGCTGGTATAATGTTTAACCAGCAGTTGACCATTTCTCTTACTGGTCATTTAGATCTATCTGCTGGTGACTTAATTGAAATTAGAATACCTAATCAAGTAGCAGATCAATCTAGGGATGATGAGAAGTATGATCCAGAACACAGTGGAACATACTTAATTAAAAAACTCAATCATCAATTTAACATACTAGAACAAACTGTGTATACTGTGTTAGATTTGATTAGAGATTCTTATGGAATTAAGGATAGAGAAAGTAAAGTACTATTGTATTAAAGGTAACTTATATGGAATCCATAGAAGCACATATTAAAAAAGATAAAGAGATCCTTGAGGATCCAACTCTCAATCCTGCTGCTAGACGGCATTATAAAGAAGAGTTGCATGAACTAGAAGTTTATGAAGAGCATCATCATGACGAGATAGTAGCAGGAGATCATCATGATCCTAATGCTATTGAACTCTTTTGTGAGATGCACCCTGACGAGCCCGAATGTTTAGTATACGATGACTGATTCTGCACTTAGTAGCCTATATCCAACTGTTCAGATAGGATCTGACGGATTCCAATGGTGGATCGGTCAGATTGAATCTACTCGGTCTTCAGACCCTAAGTTTGGTGATAGGTGGAAAGTAAGAATCATTGGATTGCATCCTCAGACTTGCGATAGTGTAAAGTCTGAGGATTTGCCGTGGGCTGGTGTTATGGCATCGCCACATTATCCTCATAATGTTGGTGGAATAACATCTGTTACTACTCAATTTACACCTGGATGTTGGGTTGTTGGTTTCTTCTTGGATAGAGATCAACAGCAACCATTTATCATGGGTAGTATTGGTAGGGTTCCTGAGTCTAAGTCTGAAAAGGATGAAGAACTGGATGAACCAGATAAGGAGTGTCTATCATTCACCACATATAAAGATCCTGAGAATATCAGAGAGCTTGAACAACCATCAAATGAAGAAGAAACATCTTCAGGTTCAGGTGATGGGAATGGAGCAGAACCAACTCGTACAGGTGCTGGACATAATGAGACTAAAGAAAAGACAGTACTTCAAGAGGTAAAGGAGGGACCAGCAACTTCTACTAACCCAGCTGGAACTAATATTTGTATAGACATTGCTGATAAGTGTGGTAAAGAAACTCAACTAAAGACTACTATGGGTAAGATCTTTAGTGAGATGTTATATGAAACCCAGAGAAATAATGGAAAGTTAGGTGATTACTTAGTTGGAAAGGTTTCTGGTAAACTCTATGATGCTAAGAAGATAGGTAGGAAATATATTAATAAAGCTATACGTGTAATACGTACATTTATTGCTTCTGTTAAGGGATGGGTTGTTGAAAAAATTAAGTGGGCAGCAGAGAAATTAACAAATTTACTTTTAAGACCTGATCCTGTTGGTAATTCTCTTGGTGCTGTAACTAAGTTTTTTAATGATCATATTAATGTACTTGGTTGTGCTATGGCAGATCTTGAAGATCGTCTTGCTGAGTTTCTAGAAGAATTGATATTTGGATATTTGTTTAACATTTATAAGACAGCAGCATGTCAAGTTGATAAGTTTGTTCAGGGATTATTGAGTAAGATTAACTCTATGATGCAAGATCTTCTTGAGCAGATATTAGGACCACTTCAGTCTATTCTTGGTGCTATTGCAAAACCTTTGAATATGATTGGTGAGGCTATAAATTATGTTCTAAATCTTCTTGGTATTCAATGTAGTGGACCTGGAAAGGGATGTGGTAAGACTACTAGGTATTGTTTAAAGGGTGAAGTAGAAGAGAGAAAGGATGATTTCTTGGATGGTTTAATTAGTACCATAGAAGATGATATGTTCCCTGCTACAGGACAAGATTGGGCTCAGTATACATGTGATGATGCATTTAGTGGTACTAAGCTTGATGAGACTGAAGTTACTTTTGTTGGTGGTATTCAAAATCCTCAAAGAACATTAAGTTATAGCATAGCAGATATTGCAGTAGCTGAAGGTGATATGGCTGTGTTTGTTGTTAAGAGACGTGGAAAGATTGATATTGCTTCTAGCATAAGATATTCAACTAGAGATGGTTCAGCAACAGAAGATCTTGATTATCAAGAGACAAGTGGATTTTTAGGATTTGCTCCTGGAGAAACACAAAAGGAAATTACTGTTAGAACATTTAGAGATCAAGTAGAAGATAATTTTGAAGATTTCTTTATGAGGATCTTCAGAGAGACTCCATCAAATGTTAGAACAATTGCTACTAAAACTGTTGCTAGGTGTACTATAATACAGCAGTATACTAATGTTAAAGATTATCCAGATGGTATTGGTGGAATTTATCAACCAACTAGTCCGAATCCTATATTCCCATCAAGGAATCCAGGTAGAGAAGATTTATATGTAGATGCTGATGGAGTTACAGATTTAGATAATGGTACTACAGTAACTGATAATGCAGATGGAACTACTACTGTTAGCAGTGGAACTCCTGAAACTGATGAGGTTACTACTCCAAATCCCATATATGAAGTAACTGCTGATAAAGCTAATATTAAAGAAGGACAGTTTGTTACATATACTATCAAAACAAAATATGTTCCATTTGGTACTGTATTGTCATATACTTTATTTGGAACAGGAATTACACCAACTGATATTGTCAATGGTAGTATGACTGGTACTTTTGTAGTAGAGGATTTAGATTCATATAATGCTAAGGTAGTTGTTGGTGTTGCTGATGATTTAGAATTTGAAGATTCTGAAGTGTTAGTATTTGGTATTGATGGAACAGGAGCAAGAGTTAGTGTATTAATTGAGTCAGATTCTTCTACTTTGAGTGAAGAAGAAATTGCATCTATAGAAGATGCTTCTACACCAACACCTATTCTTCCTGATGAACCTAAGCCACCTACAACTGGAACACCTATTACTGGACCTCGTGGAGAGATAATATACATTCCTATTGAAGATAAGGGTGATCCATATAAAGAACCACCTACTGTTTTGATATCTGGTAATGGCACTAGAGCTGTAGCAATTGCGTTAACAGATGAAGATGGTTTAGTCCAAGAAATCCGTGTTACTGATCCTGGATATGATTACAAGCTTAATGATCCTGTTAGTGCTAATAAAGAATGTATTATTGATTCCTTTACGATGATAAGACCAGGAAGATTATATGAATCAGAACCTACTGTATTTGTTGATGGAGATCCAACAGTTGCTGATGCAGTTATAAATGATAAAGGTCAGGTTATTAGTGTTAGAATAAAGAATAGAGAACTTATGTTTAGTGATTATCCAGAAGTTAAGATTCTTGGTGGCGGTGGATATGGTGCTAAGTTTCTTCCTTCGTTAGCTTGCTTAGATCCTGCTGAACGTGTTAGAATTGGTTCTGCTAAGATTGGAACAGGTTCTTACATTGATTGTCCTTAGGAGGTATTATGGCAAATTTTGATACAACTGAGGTTGCTGATGGTAGTTTGGAGACAAAGAGAACTCTTGGGGATCTTGTAGAACCAACGACTCCTAATGAAGAACAGGATAAGAAAGAGAAAGAATTAACTGTTCTTGTTAATTGTCCTGCATGGACTATACTTGATGATGGTGGGGATTTAGAGGTTAGGAGTAAAGAAGGTGGATTTGGCATCCATATAGGTGGCAATGGTGACATTGCAATGCTAACTGGACCACCTGCTGCTGATGTTAGAGGTGGAAGATTTGCTGTTAATTCTCATGGACCTTTAATATTAAAATCTCAAGGACCGATTCTATCAGAAGCAAATGCTGATCCAGATAGCGGAGTTGATGGTGAAGGATCTAGTTCTTCTGGAAAAGCTGGTAGAGAAGGATTAGCACGTTCTGATGTTAATTCTGGTGATTGGATAAGTGAAACTCATGGTAGTATTAAGATACAAGGTACTAATATTATAATTGAAGCAGCAGATGTTCTTGCTCTTAAAGCTAAGAATACTATTATGATACAAGCTGGACCTAGTGGTGGTGGCGATATCATGATGCAAGCAGGACAAATTACTGAATCATCTGGTTTAAGTAGAAAGATTGTTACCAGTCGTAAAGAAACTATTGGTGCTGCTGAAGAAACAGCAACTCAATTTGATCCAAGAGCATCAAGAAATATAATCTCTGCTGGTCATATTAATATGAAAGCTATAGGAGATTTAAAAGTTAATACTCTTGGTGTTGCTAATTTACATTTCACTGGTGCTGCTCTACCTAATTCTTTTTTAGTTCCAGATAGAACTTCTTCTTTGGCAGTTGGTACTAATATGGGTAATATTACAGTTAAGTCTGGTATTGGAACTATTGCTATATCAGCAGGTGGTGCGTTTGGAGATATGAGTGGTTTAACTCCTGGATCACTATCACTTAAAGCAAAAGCTGATGTTAAAGTTGACGGTTTACTTATATTCTTGAACTAGTGTGCCAGTTGTATAACTGTCACAAGGGGGGTTGACCCCACAATCATAAGATGGCATAATGTATAAATAACTTTACATAACTCAGGCCCGAAAGAATCGTACCCTGTGCTGATGTAAGCAGATCCCATGTCGGGGATCTTATCATCCGCAGGGTATTATTGTATCCTTGCGAGACACTTAAAAAACAAACATGTCTATCAAATCAACAATTGCTGCTGTTGCAGCATCTCCTTTCCTTCTCGCTGGTGCAGCTTTTGCTGGTCCTTACGTGAATGTTGAAAGC
>Ga0111541_10000302_pt1 | contig 15806 bp, 14 predicted proteins | sample Knorr_S7_td_DCM__FD_83039 | JGI IMG/M metagenome (GOLD analysis project Ga0111541, IMG submission 83039) | Marine microbial communities from Southern Atlantic Ocean transect - Knorr_S7_td_DCM_ad_131m_LV_B (version 2) (version 2) | ecosystem: Environmental > Aquatic > Marine > Oceanic | place...
GGAATTATCAAAACTAGTAAGCCCTGGTGCAGCGTATGAAATTAGAGAATTCATTTTAACTAACCCAAACCAGATAGGTGAAGAAATCACAATCTGGGTCACCGCATCCGATGACGTAGATATGTTGATGAAAGGAAAATTGAATAGAGATCTTCCTGCCGATTTGAGACAGCTAAGCGATCAGCAACTAATGTGGTTAGATCAATTGAGAAAACAAAATAAACTGGAGATGCAGTTTAACTGGACGCTCTTTACAAAAGGAGATTCGCGGGAACCGGAACAGGCAGGAATAGCAGGTGCGATGATAGGCTCATTTTATAGTGTGATGGTATGCCTTTTGATCTCTTTCCCACTTGGCGTATTAGCGGCTATTTATTTAGAGAGCTTCGCTCCAAAAAATGCTTGGACGTCGTTTATAGAGGTCAACATAAATAATTTGGCGGCGGTGCCCTCAATTGTCTTTGGTTTATTGGGTCTTGCTGTATTTTTAAACTTTTTTGAGCTTCCCCGATCTGCGCCTCTCGTGGGCGGGATGGTCTTAGCTTTAATGACGCTTCCAACTATCATTATTGCAGGTCGTGCAGCTATTCAAAGTGTTCCGCCATCAATTAAAGAGGCTGCACTCGCTGTTGGTGCAAGTCCAATCCAGGCAGTTTTTCATCATGTATTACCTCTTGCAATGCCAGGAATACTCACTGGGACAATAATTGGCACAGCAAGAGCTCTAGGTGAAACCGCACCACTATTGATGATAGGAATGGTGGCATTCGTGGTTGATTTGCCTACTACCTTCACCGACCCGGCTACCGCGCTGCCTGTTCAAGTTTACCTATGGTCAGACATGCCGGAGACAGCTTTCGCGGAGAGGACTTCTGCAGCAATCCTAGTATTGCTGGCCTTTGTTTGTGCCTTAAACCTGACGGCTGTAATTTTGCGTAACAAATTTGAAACACGTTATTGAGGAGAATTAGTGTGGAACATAATCCTATTGAAAGTCTGATTAATTCTCCAATTGCGGAACACCCTATAATGGAGGAAGTAAGGCATGGAGAACAGGGATCTATTGATATGAAAGCGAAAATGGCCACCAAAGATTTAGTGGTTTCCTATGCTAAAGTGCAAGCGCTTAAAGGCGTCTCGTTGAATATATATCCAAACGAGGTTACTGCCCTGATAGGCCCGTCGGGCTGCGGGAAGTCAACCTTTATCAGAAGTCTGAATAGAATGAATGACACTATTAGTGTTTGCAATATTGAGGGCCAAGTATTTCTTGATGGAGAAAATATTTATGACCCAGCTAGGGACGTAGTGCAGCTTCGAACGCAAGTAGGCATGGTGTTCCAGAAGCCCAACCCGTTTCCAAAATCTATATTCGAAAACGTTGCTTATGGGCCAAAAATTCATGGCCTAGCCGCTGATGACGAGGAGTTGCGTGGGATCGTCCTGGGGAGCCTCGAGCGGGCAGGCCTTCTAGACGAAGTTAAAGACAGACTAAATGTGCCTGGAACAAGCTTATCTGGCGGGCAACAGCAAAGGCTATGTATTGCGCGAGCGATAGCGGTGCGCCCCGATATAATTTTGATGGATGAGCCATGCTCTGCCCTCGATCCAATAGCGACCAAACGAATTGAGGAACTGATAACTGAATTAAAAGCGGAATACACTATTGTGATCGTAACCCATTCTATGCAGCAAGCCCGCCGTTTATCGGACAAAATTGCATACTTCCACTTAGGCTCGATCGTTGAGCATGGGGAAACAGCGGAAGTATTTGAAAACCCAATTGACGAGAGAACCGCTGATTACGTTTTAGGTCGGATTGGTTGATTTATTTTTGTAAATTATTGAAACCGAATTTGAAAAGTTCTAACTATAAAGAACTTGAGCAAGGACGATATAAAAAATGGCCCCACTTGTATTAGTTGTCGAGGATGAACCTCCATTAGCAGAAATGCTTTGCTATAATTTAGAGAAGGCTGATTTCAGGACTGTTGTGGCCCTTACAGGCGAGGAAGCCATTGGTCGTGCCGAAATAGAAATCCCTGACTTAGTCGTCGTAGACTGGATGTTACCAGAGCGCTCTGGGCTGGAAGTTTGTCGTATCTTGCGCGGTAAAAAAGAGACACGGCATATCCCTATTATAATGTTAACAGCGAGGGGAGAGGAGGGCGACAGGGTTCTAGGCTTAGAAGCTGGAGCAGATGATTACATGGTAAAACCATATTCTCCCCGAGAGCTTGTCGCCCGGATAAACGCGTTGCTGCGTCGTTCGTCAGGAGTGAATAACTCCTCTATAAAAGAATACGAAGGTGTTGTTATTAACTTAGATTCCCACAGAGTTACACGTGATGGCCATATGGTCCACCTTAGCCCCAAGTGCTTTAAGCTTTTAGAAACACTGATAGACCGGCCGACCTACGTCTTTTCAAGAGACGTGCTTCTAGGAAAAGTATGGGGTGGTGATGTTTATGTTGAAGCAAGAACGGTAGATGTTCATATAAGGCGTTTGAGAAAGGCACTAAATGCTTGGGACGGACCGGAGTTGGTGCGCACGGTTAGAGGGGCCGGCTATTCTCTTGATGCTGCACTAAATATTAATTAAACACGTCATCCATAAAAGCGGCTAATTGAATATCTAATTCGGTTACACCTCCAGCATCATGCGTAGATAAGGTCACATCGACCTTATTGTAAACATTACTCCATTCCGGGTGGTGGTCCATTTGTTCCGCCTTTAGAGCAGCCTGTGACATGAAACCAAATGCTTGCTTAAAGTTTTTGAATTCAAAAATTTTTGTTATTGCTTTTCCGTTGTCTGCTTCGCTCCAGCCAATTAAATTTTCAAGAGCGTCTTGCCGTTGGGTAGAATCTAGTAATTCTGGCATGATAGAAAATTATCCAAGTTTTATTTAATACACTAACACAACTTTAAGGTGTAATAGGATCTATGGGAACCCCGAACTCAATACTTGATGCTTTTTCATAAAGCTCGGCTGCCATAAGCAAACTTGCTTCCCCTCTCGGTCCTCCAACCATTTGAAGGCCGACAGGCAAGCCAGCCTCCGTAAAGCCAGCGGGTATACTCAATGCGGGATGTCCTGTGAGGGTAATCGCATACGCTATGGTCAGCCATTCTACATAATTAGAGAACTTATGATCACCTAGGCTCTCAACGAACCGCTGCTCTACTGGATACGGCGGAACAACAGTAGCGGGACAAAGCAATAGGTCATAATCCTGAAAAAATTCATTGGCTCGTGCTAGGTAACGACCGCGAGCAAGTTCGATACGCGCAAAGTCATCAACGGTTATTTCTGATGCTTTTTCGATATTCCAGATCACCTCCGGTTTCAGAAGATCTTTTTGATTATCAAGCAGTTCTTTTTTACTAACGTAAAAGGATATAGCGCGCCAAGTCTGAAAAATATCTTGGACATCAGAGAAATCAGGATGCGCCTCCTCTACTACGCATCCCAAGTCTTCGAATACCTCAGCCGCCTTTCTACAAATATCGGCAACTTCTTTATCGACAGGTGTCACTCCCAGATCAGGCGAAAAGGCAACTTTGGTCGGCCTGCGCGGATTATTGACGGCGTTGAGATAACTTTCCTCAGTTTTGGGAAGTGAGATTGGATCAGCTGGATGCGCCCCCACCAAAGCATCCAAGAATAAAGCAACGTCTGAAACTGTGCGAGCCATGGGCCCGGCAACGCTGAATGGCTGTCCTGGAATACTGTACAATCCGCTGGGGTATGCTCCAGCACCCGCAGCTCCATAGGCCACCCGGCCAGGGCTTGGTCTAAAACCTACCACAGAACAAAAGCTTGCCGGGTTTCTCAATGAACCTCCAAGGTCCGAACCGCTCGCCAGCCAAGCTTGACCGGTTGCCAATGCTACAGCAGACCCGCCAGAAGACCCGGCACAACTTTTGGTTGTGTCCCAGGGATTTAAAGTAGCGCCGAAAACTTCGTTAAATGTGTTTGCTCCAGCGCCAAATTCTGGCGTATTTGTTTTTGCGTAAACTATCCCGCCTTCCTTTTCCAGATTTTCAACCAGGCAATCGGACCGCGTAGGCACAAAATCACTGTAGATTGGCGAACCCCAAGTGGACCGTACGCCGCTAACGGGGTTGAGATCCTTGATGGCTACAGGCAGTCCCGCCAGAACGCCTCGTTCATCTGAGCTTAAATTTGACATTTTATCAGCGTCTTTATAGGCCCTTTCCCAACACAAAGTTGGAAGAGCATTTACTTTACTGTCGACTTCACTAATTCTTTCCTGCAAGGCGTCTAGGAGTTCGGTTGGGCTTACTTTGTTTCTTTTTAATAGACCCACAACTTCGTTGGCGGTCATATTTACTAAACTTGTCGTAGATTTTGTCATATTTAAATAAGCCTCAATGAAAATCGGTAAGAACTGGTTATTGTAGTCGCGAATTATCGTTACTGGTATGTGGAATGTTCTGGGCAGTAGGCGCCGCGTGATGATGGATCATTTTCCATAAGTTATCTTCATTTAGAAAGATGTTCGTGGCTGTCATCGTTCCGCCCGGAAGGCTTTCAAAACAGGTCACAAAACAGAGATCGAATTTTAAAAAATGAGCTATAGCGTTGTGACAAGAAATTTTTGGAGAATGGCCCCCCGTCAAAATGTTTTTCCAACTTTGCATTACAGCTTCCTGCCCATAAATTGGTTCCCAGCCGGGATGTATACAGACAATTTCCTCACTTGATGACCAAACCTGTTTCATTAGATCAAAACTAGCAGCGGAAAAAGCATCGTAGAACGCCTGGTTAGCAGATAATATTACACTTGCAGCTGTCATTTCTTTAACCGTCCCACGTAAATCATCTGGAGGAAGTTAATTTAGAATTAAAAATAGGAAAGTCGTAAAGGTATTTTCGAAAACTTAGTAAGTAGCTCGCCCTCCCGAGATGTCGAACACACCTCCCGTGCTGAATGAACATTCCTCTGAACTTAACCACGTAATAAGGTTCGCTATTTCATCAACGGTTCCAAAACGGCCAATTGGAATTTTGGATAACATAAAGTCTATGTGTTCTTGACTGATTTGATCAAAAATTTCTGTGCGAACCGCCGCGGGGGTAATACAATTTACGGTTATATTCATATCCGCTAGTTCTTTACCAAGTGATTTAGTGAGACCAATGACCCCCGCTTTTGCTGCACTGTATGGCGCCGCATTAGGATTGCCTTCCTTTCCCGCTATTGAAGCTATATTTACAATTCTTCCGTACTTATTTTCTCTCATAAACGGTACAAGGGCTCTACAGCAGAGGAAGGTGCCATTCAGATCAATGTCTACAACTTTCAGCCATTCCTCAACAGGGTATTCCCAGGTTTTGAAATTTGGACCCGCTATCCCTGCACTATTTACCAGAATGTCTGCACCTCCGATGCTTTTGAGACTATTTTCAGCTGCAGCGTTAACAGAATCCCAGTTTGTCACATCCACGACTTGAATATCTATGTTGTCAGGGAAGGTATCCTTAACTTCATTGAGACGGCTTTCATCCATATCCCATAAAGAAACCTTTGCCCCACTTGCATGAAAACGCTTTGCTGTGGCCAGGCCAATACCTTTTGCTCCGCCTGTTATTACAGCAGATCGGTCTTTATAATCGTAAGTTACGGACATTTTCATTCTACCTTTGCGTTAAATCAGAATGTTGACTACTTAACTATTAAAGAAATACTGTTCCCCCATCTACCATTATCGTTTGGCCTGTAACAAATTTGGAAGCGTCGCTGGCCAGATAAAGAACCGTTCCTGTAAGGTCATCGGGAGAGAGTGTCCTTTTAAGGGACTGTCCTTCAGCGATTGCTTTGGTTGCTTGCTCTAGTTTATCCCCAAAAAATTCTTCTGTTCCTTCCGTAGCAACGGCTGTAGGTCCAATCGAATTTACCCTAATCCAATCGCGGCCGAGTTCGCGTGCGAGAGCACGCGTTAAGCCAATAACGGCCGCTTTTGACGTCGAGTAGTGGAGAGCATAGGGTAAACCAGCTAGTGCTGCTAGGGATGAGATATTAATGATAGATCCACTCTGTTGAACTTTCATGGGATTAATAACTGCTTTGCAGCAGCGCCATATTCCGCTGACATTGACATCCAAGCAATCATTCCAGTCTTCTTCCGCAAGTGTATCGAAGCGCCCGCCACGAAGAGAACCATAGAGGGCTGCATTGTTTACTAGAATGTCGATACGGCCAAACTTGTCTAAAGTCATCTGTGCCATCGTATCGCAACTTGACTGACTTCTCACATCAAGCTGGACCCCTATACTCGTTCCCCCTGCATCTTCAATAATTTGGGTGGTCTTATCGCAATCCGTTATATCAGCGGCAACAACTCCTGCACCTGCTTCCGCAAGTTTTATAGCGTACTCTTGCCCCAAGCCTCTGCCAGCGCCAGTTACTATAGCTACCTTATTTTCCAGATCTTTATGCATATTACATATTCCAAAAAATGCTTTGATGAAGTTTAAGATTAATTGTCATTAGCTTCGAGCTCTCTCAATATTTCTTCTCTATCAGCATCGATCTCGGGAGCGTCTTTATAATCGACGCTGTTAAGGCCATCAATATGCAGTGGGCTTGCTGCTGCAAGTGATTTGTATCCCGCCTCATCGCTTATCCAGCGGATCATTCCCCTTGCATGCAAGTTTTCATCTTCTATAACCTCACCAAGGTCTTTAACCATCCCGCAAGGGACACGCGCTTCATTCAGTAAGGCCATAATTTCTGAACGAAGTAAGTTTGTCGACCATTCGGTGATAAGGTTAGTTACGTCATCCAGATTTTCTACACGGTCAGCCATTGTAATAAATTTGGGATCATCTTTAGCATCAGGCAAACCAATTACTTCTAATAATCTATGCCAGTGCGTATCATTATTACATATTATAGAGACGTAACCGTCTTTGCAGGGATAAACCCCATAGGGAGCAATTGATAGTCCTCCATGAAAATTCCCTACTCGCTCAGGGATTTTTTTTGCGTCGGTATCAAAAACTAGTCCAAGGTTTGATGCAAAAGATGGAAAGACAGCCTCTTGCATCGAAACGTCAACATAAGACCCTTTACCAGTCCGCTCTTTTTTTACGAGAGCAGTCATAACTCCGCCGAAGAGATGTATCCCAGCAAAAAAATCACATAAAGCTACGCCCGCTTTAACTGGCGGATTATCGGGAAATCCCGTGGCGCTCATGACGCCGCTCATAGCCTGAACGGCGATATCCATAGCTTGGTAGCCTTTATATGGTCCGTCTTGACCGTAGCCGCTGCCGGAAGCATAGATTATTTCCGGTTTAATTTTTTTAATAGTTTCATAACCCACACCTAGGCGATCGACAACGCCGGGCGCAAAATTTTCAATTATAATATCTGCCGTTAGCGCTAATTCTAAAAAAATATCCCGATCTTCGTCATTCTTCAAATCTAATGATATGCTGCGTTTATTAGGGTTAAGCATTTTAAAAGGGTATAAGGCTCCCCCCCTCGCATTTCTCCGTCTCAAATGTTCCCCGCCTGGTGGTTCCACTTTAATAACATCAGCGCCGGCCATTGCCATTAGGAAGGTGGCATATGGGCCGTTATAAATCTGAGTTAAATCTAAAACACGAATACCTGTTAAAGGGTGATTGGGATTTGACATTTACAGTTCTCTACCGGAAGAATGGTGATGACTACTAATAATAGTTATCTCCTTGTTGCGCTATTTTGAATAAAGTGACAAGTCCTTAGATCATCACCTCGATATCTTTTTAGCTTTTTGTTTGGGAGAAAATAAATGGCCTTGGACATAGAGTATTCGACTTTTTTTAAAAGTGATTTGCCCGCACCGAGTCAACGTTGGAGTGGCTTTCCAAAATATAACTTTATTGGCGGTCACAATGATGCTGAGAGCATTCCAGTTAACAAAATGATAAGTTCAATTTCGGAAGTGTTAAAAAGGGAGGGGAGTACATTAGCGACTTATGGATTGCAGCATGGTCCGCAAGGATATATGCCCCTTCGAGAATTTATATCTCAGAAGGTGAGCAAACGAAGCGGTCTGAGCGTCTCGAGCAATGATATTTTAATTACATCGGGGTCGGGGCAGGCGCTAGACCTAGTCAATGCAGCTTTTTGTAATCCTGGCGATACAGTGATAGTTGAACAATTCAGCTATGGCAGCGCAATCAACAGGTTGAAGCGGATTGGGGTAAAGCCGATTGGCATACCGATTAATCATGAAGGTATCCGTTTAGATTTGCTGACAGCTAAATTAGAAGACCTCAAAGCTAGGTCTATAAAACCAAAATTTATCTACGTAATCCCCACAGTTCAAAATCCAGGCGGCAGTATAATGCCAGAGAAAAACAGGCTGAAATTACTGGAGATCTCGGAACAGTATCAAATCCCTATCTTAGAAGATGAATGTTACGCGGACTTAATATGGGATAGTAATAGACCTCCGGCCTTAGCGGCGTTGGATAAAGGCAACAGAGTGATTCATTGCGGATCTTTTTCGAAGACAATTGCTCCAGCCTTGCGAATTGGCTATCTGATCTGTAACTGGACTGTCTTATCCCAACTGCTGGCAATCAAAAGTGATGGTGGAACTGGAGCATTAGAACAAATGATGCTCGCAGAATACTGCAAAGAGCATTTCGATAAACACATTAAATCGCTTTGCAAGACACTCGAGAACAAACTTGCGGTTTTGACTGAGGCAATAGAGGCTAATTTTGGGACCTCAGCGGAATTTGATGTTCCGGCAGGCGGTATATTTTTGTGGGTTACCTTGCCTGATAATGTAGACACCATGAAATTAGCAAGCGTAGCCCTTTCAGAAGGTATAGCTATTAATCCTGGCCCGGAATGGTCAACCGACGCCCCTTCGGCGAGATCCAAATTACGAATATGTTTTGGTCACCCTGATATGAGTACTATAAGGGAGGGGATAAACAAACTAGCTAAAATCTGCCAGAGAGAATTTAGTGTCCCGAAGCGAATTTCAAACGAAAAAGTACAATAATTTTGTCTTGGTTTAGACATGGATAGTTCAGACACAGCAGAGGATCAAAAAAATCCTTATGACCGGAAAACATTTTTTAAAATAGTAGGCTCTTTTGCGGTTGCCGAAACACTGGTGTGGGCGGCCTACTACTATTCTTTTGCGGCATTCTTTCCAACGTGGGAAGCCGATCTAAAATTCTCCAAGTCCGTGTTGACTGGTGCCTTCACTATGGCGCTTGTTGTGGCGGCATTTGCCGCCCCCTTAGTGGGTCGATTTATAGATTTCGGTCACGGCAAAAGCCTATTCGCCGGCGGCGCCTTCGTGGCGGGTGTGCTTCTGCTTTTATTATCTCAAGTTACCGAAGTTTGGCAGTTTTACCTTATTTGGTTTGGAATTGGCTTGGCGATGTCCGGTTCATTATACGAAGCATGCTTTGCCATCATAACGTATACAATGGGTTCGGAGGCACGGAGAGCAATTACCTATGTTACGCTAGTAGCAGGATTTGCATCAACTATTTCATTCCCAAGTGCGCATATTCTAATAAAGTTTTTTGATTGGCGTATAGCTTTAATTACTTTTGGCGTAATTATAATTACAGTGGCAGTCCCTTTAATAATCTATGGCTCTAAGCAGGCCGCTTATTATGCGAGAGCAAAACCGCAATCACCAAGTCCCACCGCGCGCAAGGCGATGCTTGTGGCTAAAACCTGGACTTTCTGGTTTGTTGCGGTCACTTTCACTCTTGCAGCTTGCGCGCATGGAATGATCACAACGCATATGCTCCCAATATTAATTGGGAGGGGGTTTACCGCAGAGATGGCTGTTTTGGGCGCATCTATGATCGGCCCAATGCAGGTGGCTGGCCGCGTGATGATGACATTTTTCGAACGCCATGTATCTGTCTTAGCAATATGTCTTGTCTCGTTTGTTTCTATATTTATTGCAGGACTTGCTCTTTACTACAGTAACGCGATTCCTTTTGCTATTGGAGTATTTGTCATCGGACAAGGGGCTGGATACGGCGTTTTCAGTATCATCAGACCGACAATAATTGCTCAGTTATTGGGCCGTCAAAATTTTGGAATTATATCCGGTTTTCTAGCCATTGGTTTTATGCTGGGGTCGGCTGTTTCGCCGACAATTGCTTCCCTGTTATGGGAAGCATCTGACTATGATTTAGTTATAATAGTGGCGGCCTTTCTTCCCATAATTTCTCTGATAACGCTAATCTGTGCTTGGCGATATAACACGAGAGCTTCTGAAACTAATGAAGAGAGTTTCGAAAAATATAAGTGAGATGCTTATTGATCTTTTTTGTATCAGTGGCTCTCAATAATTGTTTTGTGATTGTTAGGAAACAGTATTTCTTGGTATATCCTTAAATGGTTTATCCGCGTCAAAACGTGTTTCTTTAGGCATATTTAATACCCGCTCTGATATAATATTTTTTTGTATTTCATCCGTCCCGCCTGCTATCGATGATGCGGGAAATGAAACGAGAATTTCAGCAATTGTGCCGTCCATTGGACTATCCTCGCCAGTCAGCATCGCATCTGCACCGCTTATTAAAGTGTGCACCTTCGCTGCGGTTCTAGCTACGTTGCTTGCAGCTAGTTTACCAAGGGAACCTTCTGGTCCCTGAGGTTTACCCTGCTCTTGTGCAGCCCTAGCGCGCCGCGCCGTCCATTCTGCTGACTTGTGCAGCGTCATAAGCTTCGCGATTTCCTGGCGAATGGCTGGATCATTTATAGCACCGGTCTCTTTTGCCCGGTCCATTATCAAGTCAACCCTGCCAGCCCGCTGAGGGTACCATTTATAAGGCTGCATTGTGGTTTCTGTTTCAACCCGCTCTTGATCATAAATTGGTCCATCTCCCTTTGAGGCTTGACCCCAAGAGCGGAGGGAGTCGGCGGCGCGTCTCTCATGCATCAGTGTTGTTGTAGCCACTTGCCAGCCATCACCCATTTCCCCTACTTGAAAATCAGGCAGTACTTCCGCATCAGTTAGAAAAACCTGATTAAAAGAGGCGTGGCCATTCATTTGCATGAGTGGTTGAGTTTCTACCCCTGGCTGGTTCATATCGATAATAAAATAGGAAAGTCCTCTATGTTTTGTTTCATCCATATCAGTTCGAGCAAGTAATAAGCCCCAGTGCGCTTTGTGTGCGCTTGTAGTCCATACTTTTTGGCCATTCACTACCCATTTATTTCCCACCATAACCGCTTTTGTGGTTGCCCCCGCGAGGTCTGACCCGCTGCCGGGCTCGCTAAATAGCTGGCACCATACGTCTTCTCCGGTAATTATTCGCTTTAAAAATTTTTCTTTGTGCATGTCAGAGCCATGGTTGAGGATAGTTGCAGCTGCTAACATTCGAATTCCGGATTTAGGGATTGTTAAAGCGCCAATTCTATTAAATTCTTCGTCGATAGCCGGAACTAAACTAACCGGCAGGTCGCGGCCATACCATTCAGCTGGCCAATTAGCCATTCCCCACCCGGAGTCGGCAAGCTTGAGACGCCACTCCACTAGATCGAGATTAGGACTCCAGTTTTCTTCTAACCAGGCACGAACTTCGTTGCGAACTTGTTCTTCACTAATTGACATAAATAACGCTCCTTATTGATCCCAAGACTGCATCATCAATTCGCGATGAAAGTCTGCTGTCCCTAGAAATACTTCCGAACTTTTTGCCCTTTTAAACCAGAGATGGGTGTCATTATCCCAGGTAAAACCAATCCCCCCATGCATTTGGACGGCGTTAATGGCTGTTTGCATGTAAGCTTCAGACGCAGAAGCTTTGGCTATAGATGCAGTAGCGGCTATATCGCTCTCTTCATCGTCAAACGAAGCGGCAGCGTAGTAAGCAGCTGATTTAGCAAGTTCTACATCAGCGAGCATATCAGTAGCTTTATGTTTAGTAACTTGGAATGAAGCTATAGATCTCCCAAACTGCATTCGCATTTTGACATATTCTAGCGTGTCTTCACGAAGTCTCTCGGCTCCTCCAACCATCTCATTAGAAAGGCCAATACAAGATTTCAAGAATGTTTTTTGCATGGCATCAGTTACGTCTTCTTCGGTCGAAATACAAGTTGCTTCAACTTCATTAAATATTAATTTTGCGAGCTTTCTTGTTTGATCAGTAGAATTGAGCAGTTTTTTTTCTAGCCCAGCCGCAGTCCCTTCAACTGAAAAAAGCGATAGTCGCTGGGATCCCGAATTGTCATCAACTTTTGCCAATACTATAATTAAGTCGGACATATGGCCGTCCAGCACGAAACTTTTCACTCCCGTAAGATTGTAAACACCCTGATTTTTATTGGCACACATAGTCATCGACGGTATATCCCATGTCCCACTCTCTTCGGTAAAAGCCAGGGACGCAGTCAGGTCGCCCGATGCGATTTCAGGCAGATATTTTTTCTTATATTCTTCGGACGCCCCGTAAAGTAAGGCGTTTGCTGCTAGAACAGCTGACGAGAAGTATGGCGCACAGATTAGAGACCGCCCCATTTCTTCTAAAACAATACATTGCTCCGATAATCCGAACCCTTGGCCGCCGTATTCCTCTGGTATAGCAATAGCAGTTAGGCCTAATTCAGTATTGATTTTTTGCCATTGGTCTTTGTCCCAACCGGCGTCTGTAGCCATCAAACGACGAACTTCGGTCGTGGGCGACTTTTCTTCCAAAAAACGCCTAAGAAACGATCTAAATTCCTCTTGTTCCTCAGAGAAGCTAAATTTCATTCGTTTTATCCTTCGTTATAGGCAATATAACCCGGTAGTTGTACCCCATAGTAGTCATGTATTAAAACTCTCAAAGGGCGTTTCTATTTCTTTTAGTTCCTGCAGTAAATCTGGCGGGAAATCCTCATTAAGTCCAGTCGATATTACGTCGCACATATGGGAAAATCTATTTCTTACTAAACTTGTTAACTCATCGTACCGGCCTATTACGCAAAACAGATTTAAGACGTCATCTGTTATTTCTGCTGCAAGCTTATCCCAGTCACCATTTTTGGTCATAGAGTTCAATTTTCTGCCAAGATCACCGTATCCATGGGTTTCAAGCACGGGCCAATAAGCGGGCGTCGAACCATAAAAGCCAACGCGGTATCGAACTATTTCGGCGGCCTTCGCAACAGCGTCATTATCTGCTCCGGTAGCAAGAAAGCCACCGCCTGAAACTTCGAAGTTTCCGCGGGTGCGATTTGATAGACTTAGTCCTTGCTGGATTTTTGGAGCTATTGTCTCTTCATAATATTTTTGTGTGCAAAAGCCATGCAGTCGAACCCCATCGGCAACCTCTGCAGCTGTTTTTAACATCAAAGGACCTACAGCTGCGAGCGTCACGGGTGGCAACGCTAAATCGGATTTTTCCGGGACAAACTCAGGCGTCATCAGTGTGAAGTTATAGTGATCTCCCTTAAAGTCCAGCTTATCCCCATATTTCCAGCAACGCCAAATTGCCTTTAACGCGTTTATGTATTCTCTCATGCGTGGTGCTGGCGGTGACCAGGGAGCACTGAAGCGTTTTTCGTTATGTGCCCGGATTTGTGTTCCTAAGCCCAGAGTAAATCGTCCATGGGACGCTTCATTCAAATCCCAGCCTAGATTAGCGACGGCCATGGGACTTCGGAGAAAGGATACGGCTATACCGGTGGCTAGGTTAATTTCTTCTGTATGGACTGCGGCGACGCCTAAAGGAAGAAAGGGGTCGTGCTTTAATTCGGTTGTCAACAAACCGCTATAACCTGATTTCTCATACGAAGGTACTGTGTCCGCTATCTCCCTCAATGGAATATTTGTTATATTTCTATAAATTTGCATTCTTGGATATTCCTTAATTAGAAATGCTTATTGCAACTTTTCTGGAGGAGCGCCGATGGCTCCAGCCTCATATAAATTTTCGATTTCCTTATTTGATAAACCTAAATCGGAAAGAATTTGTTCGGTGTTTTCACCAAGAACTTTTGCGTGTTGATAAAGTCCGCCAGGCGTCTTTGAAAAGGTTACAGGTACTCTAATGTGTCGGATGCGCCCTTCGGTAGGATGGTCAACTTCTGGAAACATCTTAACGGCCTTTAAGTGGGGACAGTTAAATAGGTCCTCTGGTGAATTAACAGGGCCGGCGGGGATATCAACGTTTTCTAAAATAACTAACCATTCTTGGCTTGTTTTCGATAAAATAGTATCTGATACGATTTGGTATAGAGCATCGATATTTTCTGTTCGTAGAGTCTGATTCTTGAAGCGTTCGTCATCAATAAGGTGCGGTGCACCGGCTACTTCAAAGAAATTCTCCCAATGTTTTTGTGTATACGGAACTACGCTTATAAATCCGTCCTTTGTTTGATAGGGGCGCCGATTAGTTGTCAATAAACGGCTATACCCTGAAGGTCCGGTTGGCGGCACAAATGTTTGTCCTTGAAGATGTTCATTAACCACAAAAGAAGCAAACGATTCATACATTGGAACATGGAGTTTCTGTCCCTCACCCGTTCTTTCACGATGGAAGAGAGCCATTACGATGTAGTTTGATAAAAATAATCCGGTCGTTTTATCCGCTATCACGCTTGGAGCATATTTTGGACTTCCTGTCACTCGTCCATAGAGACTTGCAAGACCTGAGGCGCTCTGGATTAGGTCATCATAAGCGGGTTTATCAGCATATGGTCCATCTTCCCCAAAACCTGTTGCAGAGGCATAAATTATGTCTGGCTGAAGTTTAGAAATCGTTTCGTAGTCTATACCTAAGCGGGTGGCTGCTTTGGGTCGTATATTGTGGACAAATATATCCGCAGTTTTTATCAGCTTCTCAAATGGCGCGCGAGCCTCCGGAACTTTTAGGTTGAAGACAATGCTTTTCTTATTGCGCCCCTTGATAAGCTGTCCTGTCGACATTCCCGGCGATCTTGCAGCCCCAGTCCAGCGGTTCACATCACCGTCCGGTGTTTCGATTTTAATAACATCCGCACCCATTTCGCCCAAAATTTGAGTGCAGAAAGGACCCAACATCACTGTTGTTAGATCTATAACTTTCACTCCCTGTAGAGGTCCTTTTGGTGTTCCGGTACTCATGGTCTTTTTCCTATTCCTTGTACTAAAATATTGTATAACTTAAGTCGACTGTAGTTTCTTGCTGTTGTGTGTTTTTTTTACAGTGATCAGGACCGCGATACTAAAATAATTAAAAAAGTAATAATTTTGAGCCGAAGCAGATAGGAGAATTTAATGCAGAGCGATGAAGATTTTATAACCTCGGTCGAGGCGTTGAAACCGTTTGTTGGAAGTAAAAGTATAGTTGAAGATGAAATAGCCTTATCCGTTGTAAAGCGCATAGCAGGAATGTTGGATGAAGAATTTAATACTTACAGTGTTGGCTCCCAATTACCGCCTCATTGGTTTGGAATGTTTTTTCCCAATGTAACCAAGCAATCAGATATAGGACCTGACGGGCACCCAAACCCCGGAGTTGTGCTTCCCCCCATACCATTGCCTCGAAGAATGGGTGCCGGTCGTCGTGTGCAGATAATGGGAACGCTCAAGGCAGGCGTGCATGCAACGCGCACGACAGAAGTGGTTGCAATTACCCCTAAGATTGCAAGAACCGGTAGAATTACGATACTTACGCTCCGCGATACAATTGAGACTGAAGGTCAAGTCATAGCAATTGATGAAACAGATGCAATATACCGGGAAATGCCGCCGCCTGGAGAAAAAAGTAAAGTTACTCCGCCCGTCAAAGCGCCCGATGATGCCGAATGGTCAGATACCATTA
>Ga0111541_10000303_pt1 | contig 15777 bp, 11 predicted proteins | sample Knorr_S7_td_DCM__FD_83039 | JGI IMG/M metagenome (GOLD analysis project Ga0111541, IMG submission 83039) | Marine microbial communities from Southern Atlantic Ocean transect - Knorr_S7_td_DCM_ad_131m_LV_B (version 2) (version 2) | ecosystem: Environmental > Aquatic > Marine > Oceanic | place...
AAGTCTTCCTTCATCTTTTTCATCTACATTGACCTCACCAACATCTGGCTCTCCATTCCCATTCGTATCATGTACCTCTTCATCCCAATCCCCATCATCATCAATACCATTATAGATACTTCCCACGCTATATGATTTTCTAAACGTGTTTTTTTTGTTAAATACATTAATTATCTGAATATATACATCCATTTTCGAACCAAAAATTTTGGTGTGGTAAACAATCCCAAGATCTAGTCTGCTGTATGGAGAATATCTGGCTGAATTTCTTGTGCCAGGTATTGTTCTAAAAACCTCATCAGGGCTTCCAGGTAGTATTTGATTATAGTATCCAATTATGGGCGTATATGCCTGCCCAGATTGTAGAGATAGCTTCCAATTCATATCCCACTTATTATTGATAAGGTAATTACCAAGCGCACTAAAAGAATGAGTTCTATCCCAACTATTATAATATTCTTCATTTTTATCATAAAAAATACTATTCATTGATTTTCTTGAAACGGAAAAAGTGTATGCAAGCCACCCACTAAGCCTCCCGCTCATTTTTTGAGCAAATAACTCTAAACCATATGCATAACCATTAGATGGGGTTACAATATCAGATAAGGCTGAATCAGAGACGGCCTCATCAGTGGTTGCCCTAGACTCCTCAAAGGTAAATAAATTTTTTATATCTTTATAGTATCCTTCAACCTGGAGTTTATATAAATCATTAATATATTCTTCATATCCAAGGACTATTTGAGACGACTTGGCAGGAGCAACACTATTATCAACCGCTATCCATTGATCTAAGATCGTTGGGTTGTAATCATCTTGGAACGTGGCAATGAACTGGTGGTAATTACCTAGAGAAAAGTTTATGTATCTATCATCAGTTAGTAAATATTTCATACCAAGGCGTAAGTCAGGAAATATTGAATCACTGTATACATTATACAGGTTAATTCTTATACCGGGTTCAAAAATGAATTTTTCGGATGGTGAATATTTTAATTTTGCATAACTAGCAAACTCTTTGGGTTTCGTTTCAATTTTAAACTGTAATGAATCACCAAAGGTATTTGTATATAAAAATCCAAGATTTTTAAGCTGTGCACCAAACTTTATCGTACTCTCAGATGACTTAAACCAAGAAAAATTAGCTGCAACCGTTGCATCATCTATCTGATTATCACTATTTAAACCATTTGAACCACCCAATCCAAATTCTGTGAAGAATAAACTATTTGCATATAAAAAATTTCCAATGAGTTTTTCTGAAAAAACTCTTCTGTATTGGGTGCTTAAGGTATTATTCCCCCAGCGACCAGCAAGGCCAAAAGTGCCAAATAATAGATCATCTATCCCGTTGTAAAAGCTGATTGATAACCGGTCTTTAGGAGTTAAGTCAGAGTATACGTGGCTCTGGATATCATAGAAGTAATATGGAGGTATATTGGGATTGCTTTTAAATATTTGATCAAAATAAGTCCTGCGTCCTGATAAAACCCATGCTCCCTTGTAAAAAGGTCCTTCTAGGGTCGCTTGAGCTGAAAGAAGCGATAGATTAGCTTTACCTTCAAACTTTTTTTGATTTCCTTCTCGACTAATTATATTTAGTACAGCCGAGAGCCTACCTCCGTATTCTGCATTATAGGCGCCTTTAATTAGTTCAGCTTCTTTAACACCATCGACTATAAAATTTGAGAAAATACCACCTAAATGAGATGGGTTATATACTGTGACACCATCCAAAAGGATTAAGTTTTGATCTGTATTACCTCCCCTAATGACTAACCCGGTACTGAATTCAGAAGTAGTCAATACACCAGGAAGAGCTTGAATAGTTCTAAAAAGATCTGGTTCAGCTAAAGCAGGTGCTGCCTTCATCATTCTGGGACTAAGATTTATCTTGCTCGGTTGGATATTAGCCTTTCTCTGAATTTGCTCAGCAGTTACCTCTACCTGAGATAGTTCAACTACTTCCTCTGATAGGGCAATATTCAGCTTAATTGATTGCCTATCAGAAATATTCAACTTCTCTTTTCTCAGACTAAAACCAACATATGAAACCATCAGCACATAATTTCCTGGAACTATATCTTGTATGATATAATAGCCATTGATATCAGTCGCCATTCCCTGTCCAGTTTCCTGAAGAATGACATTCGCACCAATCAGAGCTTCTCCTGATGAAGAGTCGCTAATAAACCCAGAAATCATTGTGGATTGAGCAACTGATTGAGTAATTAAAAATAAAAAGATTAAAATGAACCTCATAATAACTATCCTGCTATATATTTTAGATTTTTGATGTTAAATGGAATAGGATCTATACCATACTTTTTTAACAAATCTGATGAATCACACACACTCCCTTTCACTAAATCACTTAATTGGTCTTTCCCGGCAGGAAACCATGAGAAACGATCTAAGATACCTGCTACAGTTGCTACTATAAAAAAAGGTGCTGGGGTCATTATCACTCTTCTTCCAGTAACCTTTGCTATAGAAGTTACGATCTCATTCCAAGTCACTGCCCTATCTCCGCCAATTTCTAATATTTGATTTACAGTAGATTCATCCTTGAGAACATTAATAAAGATGGATGCGACATCTTTAGCATGGATCATCGAAAGGCTATAATTACCCGAATCTAGTGGGTTCATTCCAGTAAAGAAGGATGGGGCTGGAAATGGAATAAATTTTGGATATGGTACCAGACTGAGCATTAATTTATCTAGCATCATACAAAATTCTGGTCTTTCACCACCTCTGGGGTCACCAAAAAGAGAAGAAGGGCGAATAATAGTCCAATCAAGGTCAGTATTCTTAATGTTTTGTTCTGAAAGATATTTTGCTTGCATGTACCTAGAACCACTAGGGTCTGGACTGGCACCAAGCGCACTCATTAAAATAAATCTTTTGACATTCTTCGCCTTAGCAAGCTCTGCTACTCTCTGAGAACCATGAAATTGAAATCTCTCATTTGTGATTCCTTTTGAAGGGAATTCTCGAATTAGGGCTATTAAGTATATAACTGCATCACAACCATCAAGGGTCTCATTAATTGCATCTTCATCTTCAATATTTCCATTAACTATTTCACACTGATCTGGCTGAATTACTTTCGAATCAGATCCCTCTCTTACTAAAAGTCGAGGAATCATATTATTGTTTATTAATTCATCAATTATGTATGAACCTACATAACCTGTACCTCCAAATATTGCTACTTTCATTATTGTGTCTCCGTTCTTAGTATGTATTTTTCAAGAGTTAGGTATGATACTGGTACCAAAAGAAGGGTTATTGCTGTGGCAAATAAAACTCCAAAAGATAATGAAACAGCCATTGGAATCATAAATTTTGCCTGAGTACTTTTCTCTAGAATCAATGGAATGAGCCCAACAAAGGTTGTTAATGATGTAAGAAAAATAGGCCTGAATCTTCTAGGGCCAGCTTCTAGCACAGCATTCTTAATACTGTTTCCTTCAGATCTATAACGATTTATAAAATCTACCATTACCAAACTATCATTAACAACAACACCTGTTAGAGCTACAATCCCCATCATTGAAAGTACTGATAAATTTAATCCAAGAAAAATATGTCCAAGCACTGCACCAGTTATTCCAAAAGGTATGGATGACATGACAACCAGAGGTTGGAAATATGATTTGAATGGGATTGCAAGTAGCATATACACGACAATCATCGCCAGAAGAAAGTTTTTTCCTAGCGACCGAAGATTGTCTCCTTGCTCTTGCTGTTCTCCTTCCAGAGAATAGGCTACAGAATTATATTTTTGAAGTATTTTTGGCATTATTGAGCTCATTACAGTAGCGATAACTTCGTTACCATTTGTAATGGATAGGTCAACATCTGCGGTAACATTAATTGATCTCTTTCTATTTTTTCTTTCAATCGAGGCAAGCCCCTCTCCAATTTCTAATCGCGCAATCTGCCTTACAGGGATGGTTGAGCCTGTGGGAGTAAGAATCATCATATTTTCAAGATCGGATATTGAAGATCTATCATTTAGAGGGTATTGAAGCATGACTTTCAATTCATTCCTTCCTCTCTGCACTGTTTGCACTTCTAAACCATAGAATGCTTGTCTGACCTGAGATGCAACCATTAACATACTTACCCCATAACTTTTTGCAGCAGGAAGGAGGTTTATTGAAATTTCTTCTTTACCTACATTATAGGTATCACTTACATCAAAAACCCCAGGAAATCTCACCAACTGAGTCTTTAATTCATCTTTCGCTGAAATCAGGTCATCCATGTATTTGCTAGATAGTTGAATATTAATTGGATCGCCCGCGGAAAAGAGGTCGGACTTAAACGATATTTCTTTAACACCAGGAAGGTTCGGCATTATGTTTCTCCATTTTCGTACTACTTCTTCTGTGCTGATTGTCCTATTCTCTGATGGAGCTAGTTCAAGTGCGACTTCTGCCATGTTTGGCCCTACAAATAAAGCATCTAGATTACCAGGCCCACGAGATGTCTTAGTAAGCATCGGTAAATAACCTATTGTTGATAACCTATTTCTTATAATGGATTGATCTGAGAATTCTTCTTTTAATTGAGATTCTAATACAGTTGCGGCTTCTTCAAGTTTATTATATCCCTCCCTAGTCACTTCCAGGGGAGTACCAGAAGGATATTCTATGGTTGCTATCGCAAGGTCATCTTCAACGGCAGGAAAAAAAGAAAATTTTAATATGCCACTTAACATAATCCCAATTGTTAATACAAAAATTCCTGCTGCAAAAGAAAGCGCAGAAAAAGGTTTATTCACTGCTTTGAGTAGTATTGGTTTATAAACACGATGGGTTACATAATAGAGACCACCGACAATCTTTTCTTGCATTGAATTCCATTTATTAGACACGAAGAGGAGTATTTTATTCTTAGGCTCTTCATCGCTACTGTGTGCCAGATGTGCTGGCAAAATGGTTAAACTTTCAATTAGTGACCATACTAAAACTGAAATAACAACCAAAGGGAAAATACGCCATATGCCACCTATGTCTCCCTCTACAGCAAGCATCGGTGAAAATGTGACCATTGTTGTCAGAACTGCAAAAAATACTGGTGTAGCAACTTGCATTGCACCTTTGACTGCGGCATCCACTGAGTTCATCCCGCGTTCTTTAAATAACGCAATATTCTCTCCTACTACTATCGCATCATCTACGACAATTCCCAGTACTAAAATAAAAGTAAATAATGATAACATATTAATTGAAAGATCGAGAGGACCAAATAACCAAAAACCACCCATGAAAGAGATTGGGATACCCAGAGAAACCCAGAATGCTAATTTGGGTTTCAAAAATAATGCCAGAACAATTATTACAAGTACAAGACCTTGCTGAGCATTTCTTACAATAGTTTCAATTCGCCCGCTCAATATTCGTGCTTCGTCATCCCACGCTGTCACTCTTACAGTACTCGGTAATTCTAAATTTTTATTAAAAACATACCCTTTCACAGCAGCAGATACATCTAAGGCATTTTGATTTCCAACTCGAAATACTGTGATAAGGTTTGCCTTATCTCCATTAAACTGAAAATCCATTTCAAATTTATCGGAGAATGTATCAGTTATATCACTAATATCATCAAGATAGACAATGGATCCATTTGGGTTTATAATTAAAGGAATCTTTGCAAAATCAGCTATGGTATAACCCTGGCTATTGGATCTGATCAGAATTTCACCATCTTCAGTCTCTATACTTCCACTTGGCATGTTTAGAGACCATTCCCTAATTGATCGTGCAATATTTTGAAATGATAGATTGTATTTTCTGAGTGAACTCTCTTTAATATTGATCTTAATTTCATTTTCTAGGTCAGCGACTATCGATGTGAGCGTAACTTCAGGCAGCCCATCAATTTCATCTTTGATATCTTCTGTTAACTTGTTAAGGGAATTGTCATCTAAGTCACCATGTACTGCAACAGAGATAACTGGATTTGCACCAGCAATCTTTCGGCAAATCGGCTTTTCAACATTATCAGGGAAAGTATCAATCGCATCTACCTCAGCCTTTATCCTATCAAGAAGATCGTTGGGATCCTCCCCAGATATAATCTCTACGTTCACACTTCCAACGTTTTCAGATGCATTCGATGTTATTTTTTTTACGCCATCCAAACCTTGTAAGCGTTCTTCGATTTTAATGCAGATGGCTTCTTCAACATCAGATGGAGTGGCCCCTGGGTAAACTGCTGAAACATTTATAATATTTAGATCAATTTCTGGAAATACTTCCATTTTCAACATTGGGATAGTAGTCGCACCTGTTATGATAATAAGTATCATCAACAAGTTTGAGACAACCTTATTATTAACAAACCAACGTATTAAATTTTCCATATCAACTAGTTGATGCTATATGTTACTTTCTGTCCATTAATAAGAGATGATAGCCTAGAAAGCATTAGTCTGTCACCCTCTTCAATACCCTCATCCACCAGCGCATACTCATTTTCGTACCTTAAAACATTTACAGGCCTGTTCATCAACTCCATATTTGAATCAACTACCCAGAGCGCTTGATTTCTTATATTATTTCTGGGGATGACATATACGTCATTGACCTTGGTACCAAAAATTGTCGCCTGAGCATATTGCCCAACAAGAACAAGATTTGATGTAGCATCATCATTAATTCCAACACTGGCAACAACAGATAGCATTCTGGTTTTTGGATCGACCTCCGCTTCTGCTCTAATTACTTTACCATTAACCATCTGCCCATTAAGATTAATTCTTACATCTAACTGTTCTTTATCCGGTATCTGGAGGCCATTAAAATCCAAACCAGTAAAACTTATATCTTGGTCAGCAATCGGAAGCTGGATTTCAAGATTTTCTGTGGAATAGATGCTCCCGAGCATAGTTCCTGGAAAGGTAGTTGAACCAATATCAGTATTCTTAGAACGAACTCTTCCATTGAAGGAAGCAATAAATGCAGTTCTGTCAAGGTCCCTTTTTGCCCTTTCAAGGTTTGCTCTTGCGGCTTCTAAATTTGCTTTAGCCTGGGCAAGCTGAGGTTTCCTGAGCGCGAGGGCACTTCCAGAGCCTCCACCAACTCTGCCCCATTCTTTAGATGCAAGGTCTGACTCTGCCTTTTCTCTTTCTAAATTTACTTCAGCATTTAAGACATTAGCCTCAGCCGTGATAAATGCTAATTCATAATCCCTTTGATCAAGTCTAATCAGTGTATCACCAAGGTTGAAGCTAGAGCCCTCCTCCATTTTTTCTGAAACCCATTCAACCCTTGCATTTAACTGGGATATTATGTTTAACTTGTTTTTAGGTTTTATGAAACCTTGGGATGCTATCTGAGCACTTACAGTTTGTGGCAGTAACATCATTGTCTTAACGTATGGAACATTAACTTTTTTCTCTTCAACCATGGCAGATGGTTTATTTAAGATCATCAAAAAGGTCACTAAGATAGATAGAAGTAAAAATCCAGGACCAAAATATTTTTTCATTTTCTTTTCCATATTATTGTTTTTCCACGTCTCCTCCCATTGCTAGGACTAACGATAATTTATTATCTATTGATTGTCTACGAATTATGAGTTGCTGGGAACGAATTGAATTGTATTGACGTTGACTGTTCAGGACTGATTCGAGGGTCGTGACTCCCTTGTCATATCTCTCTTTTGATAGTTCGTAGGCATCTTTTGATTGTTTAACAGCTATACTCAACGCATCATTTTGTATGTGTAAAGACTTGCTCTGATCAAGATATTGTTCTATTTCTGAAAAGGCATTTAAAATGCCTTGGATTAGATCTTGTTTTGAATTCTCATAGTTCAACTTTTGAATTTTATTAACCGATCGTAATCGGCCAGCGTTAAAAATAGGCGCGGTAACACTCATCCCTAGGTTCCATACACCATGGTCTTTATCAAATATCTTTTCAATATCTTGCGTAGAGGTACCAGCGGAACCATTTAATGTAATACCCGGTAGAAGATCTCTCTTTGATTGCGCGAAACGATGACCAGCAGCCTCCACTTTTAAGACAAGGCTTTTAATATCAGGTCGTCTTTGTATCACGGAAGCTGGGATACCCACTGGAACTGAGGGTAAAGCAGTTGGGAGAGATGATTTATTTACGAAGGTTCCTGAAGGATATTCACCAATCAGAATCTCAATTTGTCTATTTAGTGATTTTAGAATATTCTTGTTGTTTTCAATTGAAAGAATGGATGTTGCTACTGAAGTCTCAGCTAACCGATAATCAAGGCTGGGTCGTAAACCTTTTTCATATCGCTCCTTAACAAGATCTCTGATTTCAACAAGACTTTGGTAAGAGTCTTCAGAAAGCTTTAGTTGCGATGCGGCTTCTTTGGCACTGAAATATAATTTTGAAACTCTTATCATGATTGAAAACTGTAGGTAGGAAAGATCATACATTATTGATTCAAAATCTCTGTAAGCTGCCTTACGGCCGTTCATTAATCTTCCCCACACATCAACTTCCCATTGCAAGTTAACGCCCAGCCCAAAATTCTTATTACCAAAGGTCAATACTCCATTTGAGGATTCTTGGATACTGCCAGAAGAATCACCCTCATTGCCTGAGTTAAGAAATGAATCTGCAAATCCAAATCCCGATAGATTCTGAACATTTGTATCTGCTCTTGCTACAATGCCGATTACTGGAGACACAAAGGCATCACTTATTTTAGCATTGTAAAGTGCTATATTTTGGTTTTGGACGAGTGTCTTAAAATCTGGACTCTCTGTTTTGAGACGAGTTAAGAGGCTATCTAGTACTGGATCATTGAAGGCAGAATACCATTCACCTGATATCTCCTCACTTGCAGGGAAAGGCGCATTCCAAGCCTCAGGGATTGATACACCTAAATCTTCGACATGCACATGCTGCTTGCCTGCACATCCAGAAAATAAAATAAAAATGAAATTCAGGCAGAATAAGAATACCCGTTCTAAGATTTGATTTTTATTTTCCATCACCTAGGTTTTCTATGATTCTTGATAATACACTCTTAAATGTATCAATATCTTCGTCAGAAATATTTTCTCTCACCTCTTCTCTCGTTTTTTCCATGATTGGCAATACATCAAAAAAGAGTTGCTTACCAGAATTAGTTAGGACAACCCTCTTGACCCTGTGATCTAATTGATCTTCAGTTCTAACAACAAGACTCTTTTTTTCAAGTGCATCAACTAACCTTGTAATACTTGTCTTATCTTTAAGACAAATTTCCCCCAGTTCTTTTTGGGAAGCGGATCCCAACTGCCATATGGGGCCTAGAACCATCCACTGGTCAAGCGAAATATCTGACCCTGAGTCCATTGCATTTTGGACAAATCTTTTTGTCATAGCACGATGGGCGGAATTAATCAGCATACCCATACCCATGTGAAACTTTAGAGATGCTTCTTTTGTCATACAGAAATTTACATTAATAATAGTTTCATTAGCAACTAATATAATCGATATGAGCGTTTCACATATATAGATTTATAAAACAAATAGGATTTAGTTATGACTGCAACCAAAAACAGATAAGAATTTAGCTATGCTGAATATTTGGAATTAATATTAAGAAAAGTAAAAAAAGTTGAATTATAGAAAAGTCATATCCATTTTGTTCTCTTCAATTTCTTTATCCATAAACGATACTTTATAAACGTTAGATCTAGGATAAAACTGAAGTGAACGATAATACTCTCCATTTCTGAAGTGAACTGCAGCGCCGCCATCAATGGCATATCCAGGCACCGCATTACCTTTTTTTAACATTTCATGGACGCTTGGTCTGCGGTCTTTTTCTTCTTGGTAATGAGGGCACGCCATCCCTTTAAGAAAACCAAGGCATTCCATTGGGTTTAAATTACTTGCCCAGGAGTCCGTAATGCCCTGCTCAAACCAGCATATAGCACCCGCGCTAACCCCTGACAAGACTGCGCCTCTTTTGTATGCTTTCAGCAATAATTTATCCAATTTCCATTCACGCCATACTGCCAACATGCTCTTTGTATTACCACCGCCAACATATATTATATCAGCCTTATTTAGAATGCTATCAAGCCTTGGAGTTCGTTGGAAAAATGTTATATGAGAAGGGTTGCAGTTTAATTTGGAGAAACAGGAATAGAAGTTTACTATATAGGACTTATCCTCTGCGCTCGCTGTAGGTATAAAAACAATGTTTGGTTTTTCTTTATTCGCTTGAGATAAAATATATTTTTCTATCTTATTGTGTTTAGGATTACGGCCAAAACCTCCCCCACCAATAGCAATGACATGTCCTAATTCCATCTATTGATTGACGCTTAAATGATTAATGATTCTAGAACTATTTTTAAATGTATCAAGTTCAAGAAGCTTCCCATCCCTTGTTGCTATAATCGTATCTCCCTCATTTACATATATAATTTTTCCTGATGTATTATTCTCAACTTTCATCTTTCCATCCAGAACCGTCAAAATAGAATAAGTGTTATTATCAAAAAATAGCTCATCTCTGTATTCAGCAATAAAATGGGCGCCCTTTGCAGTTATCGTAGCAGTTGGCGCATTTAAAATAAAATCACTATCATTATTCTCTTCCATTTTTACAACCACTTTACCGCCAAAGAGAGCCATGCCGGGGAAAATACTTTTATCACTTTTATTATCTTCAACCTTTATTACAGAGTTTTCATAAACACTAACCAAACATTTTTCATAAATGGTCAGAAAGGCTATAGACTCATTTTTTTCCACAGTGATCTTATCGCCATTAAATATTGAATCACCCTTACGTATAGTCCCATTTCTAACAGGACCTTTTCTTTCAAGCTCTCCATTGGCAATAGTGCAGAGAGCTATACTTTGTGATCTTGAAAGACTTATTTCTTGGCATAGGTGAAGCATTACAAAAATTCGAATTATTATATTAAATTTCATTTTAAATCAGGAATTATACTAAAAGAGTATATGATTTTATAACCTTTGAAAAAATCAAAGAAATCCTGTAATTTTATATGATTGGGATTTGAAGGAAGACAAAGTTTTCAATATTTTTTTGACGCACCTGATACGACTTTTATCACCCCTTAGAGGGCCAAAATTTTCCCTCCTTCTTTTATCTCACGAAACTATATAGGCTTAAGTTAAAGCCTTCGCATACGGACGCATTATTAATGACGTGCTTGGACGTTATATTTTACTGCCCAAAGCGATACAAATAACATAGGTGAGCTATGCATAAAGAAATATTTATTAATGAGAGTATGGGGGAAACCCGAATAGCCATTCAAGAAGATGGACAGCTTGTAGAGGTATATGTCGAAAAACAAGATAACCATCGTATGGTAGGGAATGTCTATAAAGGTAAAGTTGAAAATGTATTACCTGGCATGCAAGCAGCATTTGTTGATGTGGGCTATGAATTAAATGCTTTCCTTCCATTTTCAGAGATAGGTTCTGATGAATATCTTCTTGAGGAGAATGAAGGAAAAAGAAATCGTAATAATAAAAATATTAAATACGATAACATAGAAGTTGACTTAAAGAAAGATCAAGAAATATATGTTCAGGTCATCAAAGAACCTTTCGCAGGAAAAGGTCCTCGAGTAACCACAGAAGTTGCATTACCTGGTAGACTTTTAGTTCTTGTCCCAAATGCCAGTTATATTGGAATCTCAAAGAAAATATGGGACAAGTTTGAACGCCGAAGATTAAAAAAGATTGCACAAAAGCTACGGGTAGGCAATATTGGTATAATCATACGGACTGTTGCTGAGGGAAAATCAGAAGAGCATATTGAAAATGACCATAAACAATTAATTGATAATTGGAATAAAATTGAAAATAAAGCTAATAATGAAGATGCACCTGTACTTGTCTATGAAGATTTAGAAACAGCCTCTAGCGTGGTACGGGATCTTTTGACTCCGGATGTAGAAAAGATTATTATTGATTCTAAAAGGCTTTTTAAGAAAACACAAAAATACTTAGAGGATGTTTCTCCAAGCCTGCTTGATCGCCTTGAGCTATATAAACTCAAAGCACCTCTTTTTGAAAGCTTTGGAATTGAGTCTGATATTGAAAAGTTAATGAGGCCCAAAGCTTGGGTCAAAAGGGGTGCTTAACTAATTATTGAAAAAACAGAAGCTATGGTAGTGGTGGATGTTAATAGCGGTCGATTCGTAGGGAAAAAACTACATGAAGAGAATTCTTTAAAAATCAATCTCGAAGCGGCAAGGGAAGTTGCAAGGCAACTAAGACTAAGAGATCTATCTGGTCTAATAGTGATTGATTTTATTGATATGAAATATGAAGAAAACCGAAAAAAAGTTTATCATGAATTAAGAAGAGAATTAAGAAAAGACCGGGCAAAGGTTGCGGTTGCTCCAATTACAGAGTTTGGCCTCCTAGAAATGACACGTCAGAGAATCAGAGTAAGCCTACTGGATTCTATGAGTGAAGAATGTCCCACATGTCATGGCTCAGGAAGAATAATCTCGCAAGAAACCCTTATTACTCGAATTGACCATTGGCTGCGGAGATACAAAAGCAAACATCGTTCTCTAAGGCTTGAGCTACAACTACACCCTGAAAATGCCGATTATCTTGGCGGAGAAAAGAGGCATGTATTAAGAGGACTTATGTGGCAAAACTTCGTACACCTTAAAATCAAATCAAACCCGGATGTACCTCAAGATGAATTTAGTTTCATTCGTACAAAAGACGGTGTAGACGTAACGCAAGAAATGAACCTTGAAAAGGATAACTCGTCCTAGTATATTCGCCGGCTTTTTTAGGATTAAATATGTATGCAATTATAAATATATCAGGTAAACAATATAAAGCTTCGGAAGGAACTAAGGTTCGTGTTGCTAAGCAAACTGGAGACGCAGGGACGACCTTGACATTTGATGAGGTTCTTATGCTTAATGATGGAAAAAAAATGGAGTTTGGTAACCCCACAGTTCAAGGGGCCAAGGTCTCTGCTGTAATCCTAGACCATGGAAGAGATCGAAAGATCCTGGTTTACAAGAAAAAGAGACGTAAGGGCTATCAAAGGAAAAATGGGCACCGTCAATGGTATACAGATATTGAAATTAAAAAGGTCGAAGGATCTGTTTCTGCTAAATCAGCCGCTGTTTCAAAAAAATCAGCACCAGTTATTGAAAAATCATCAGAGGAAGAGGAATAGCATATGGCACATAAGAAAGGTCAAGGTAGCTCAAGAAATGGTCGTGATTCAAACCCAAGTTACCTGGGGTTAAAGGTAGCCGATGGACAATCAATACTCGCTGGGACAATTATTTTAAAACAGCGTGGAACCAAGTTTCATCCTGGATCAAACGTAAAACGTGCCAATGACGATTCTCTATTTGCAACCTCAGATGGGGTAGTACGATTTGGTAAAAAAGGTCGAAATCGAAAAATTGTAACGGTCATTAATAGTTAGCTTATAAAAAACCCCTGATGGGGTTTTTTTTTAAAAAAATAAAATAGTTTAAGTATGGGACGTAAAAAAATCACATTAGTTGGAGGAGGCCAGATTGGTGGAAATCTAGCACTATTAGCTGCTCAAAAAGAATTAGGTGATGTGGTTATCTTTGATATACCCCAGGCTGAAGGAATGGTTAAAGGGAAAGCACTGGATCTCATGCAACTTCGCCCACATGATGGCCATGATTCTGATATTGTGGGTACATCTGATTGGAATGATGTGAAAAATTCCGATGTGTTCATCATAACTGCTGGTATTCCAAGAAAACCTGGCATGAACAGAGAAGACCTACTTGGGATTAATTTGGGTATTATGAAAGATGTTGCAAGTAATATAAAAGATAAAGCACCCAATGCATTTGTTATTGTTATCTCGAACCCTCTTGATGCTATGGTATATGCTTTTCATAAGGTTTCTGGATTCCCTAAAAATCAGGTAGTAGGTATGGCTGGAGCACTTGACAGTGCCCGTTTTCGTGCCTTTATTGCGATGGAGACCGGTTACTCAGTACAGGATGTAACATGCATGGTTCTTGGTGGACATGGCGATACCATGGTGCCTATCAGTAGGCTCGCCACTGTGGGTGGTGTGCCTGTTACTGATCTGATTACAGATAAAAGGCTGAAAGAAATCGAAGATAGGACCCGAGTGGCTGGTGGTGAAATTGTAAAATTATTTGGTAATGGATCTGCATTTTATGCACCAGCCCAATCTGCAATAGAGATGGCCGAATCTTATATAAGAGATAAAAAAAGAGTCATCCCATGCGCATCTCTGTGTGAAGGTGAATTTGGTATTGATGGTTATTTTATTGGTGTGCCGACTGTTATTGGCTCAGATGGTGTTGAAAAAATACTAGAATTCACACTAAATGATAATGAAAAAACTGAATTGGATAGGACCCTCGAAGCGGTGAAAAAAACTGTAGCTGAGACAGGCCTCTAAAATTTCAATCTCAAAATAAAAAAAAGCTCCTCCCAAGGGAGCTTTTTTTGTTTACAATACAAGTGTAAATTGAATCAGCTAGTGGAAAATCAATTAAAATCCTTTATACTAATTTTTTTTTATTTTACATCTTATTTATGTGGAGAAAATAAACCTCAAAGCATAGATAGCCGTGGTAGTTCATCTACACGTGTCAAACAAACCTATAGATTTGATAAATTACTTGATGATGGATCATATACCATTTCGATAAAAAATATATCAGGAAATATAAAATTACGGGGGCATGAAGGTTCAGGAGCGAAACTGACCTTAACAAAGATAGCCCATGGGATACCAGAAAATGAGATCGATGAGGTTCACAAACTAGCTAGAGCATTTATAACACATTTTGAGAATGAAGAACTCATACTTATCTCAGGAAGTGATAAGAATCCATATAAAGGCACCGCTGAGAATGTATTTGAACTAGAGTTCCCGAAAAATATAAATCTAAATTTTCAACTGCTTGGCGGTGATATTGATATTTTTAATATCAATGGAGAGTTGATTTTAGAGACCCAAGGTGGTGATATATCTATAGAGTCTTGTGAGGGACGTATTGAAACTAAAACTGAGGGTGGTGATATCCAGATAATTAATGTGCATGGTGTTATTCGTTCTCATTCTTATGGAGGAAGTCTAAAGGCCTCCAATTCTCGTGGAGAGATTTACTTATCATCTATAGGTGGAAATATTAATTTAGATCAAATAAGTGGTATAACAGATGTACAGACGACTGGAGGCTCGATAACCCTTTTTAATGTAGGTGGAGAAAAAGTAGACTGTCGAACCTCGGGCGGTTCTATTCAAGGAGAAAATTTATCTGGCAACATAACACTGAATAGCTCTGGGAGCAGTATTGATGTTTCAACCATAAATGGCGAGGTAAACCTCTTTACATCTGGAGGGTCTATAGTTGTAAATAATCTTGAAGGAATATTAAAGTGTGAAGCTTCATCTGGCAATATTGAAATGACAGATATAGCAGGAAGTGTTGATTGCGTTACTTCAGCCGGTGATGTTTCATTAGAATTAGTGTATGACTCTTCCACAAAAGATAATAATATCCACTTAGAGACACATGCTGGTGATGCTTTTATAAATATTCCTGAGGGGCTTGAGGGGAATATCAATAGTACTATATACCAGGCTGATTCAGAAAAAGATCTAAACTGTGAATTCCCATTACAAACTAAAATAAGTGATAGAACAATTACAGGTAGAGGTAAAATCGGCGGAGGAACTATCCCGATTAATATTGAAGTTTATAATGGCTCCATA
>Ga0111541_10000306_pt1 | contig 15698 bp, 11 predicted proteins | sample Knorr_S7_td_DCM__FD_83039 | JGI IMG/M metagenome (GOLD analysis project Ga0111541, IMG submission 83039) | Marine microbial communities from Southern Atlantic Ocean transect - Knorr_S7_td_DCM_ad_131m_LV_B (version 2) (version 2) | ecosystem: Environmental > Aquatic > Marine > Oceanic | place...
AGTGGGACACTCACAGTAAATGGATCTCAGACGATTCTGAACACTGCCACACTTGAGGTGGAGGACAAGAACATTATCATTGCTAAGGGGTCTACAACTGATGCTGCTGCCTCTGGGGGAGGTATAACTCTTAAGGGTGCAGATGACAAGACTTTATTATACAATCAGACTGGGGATAAGTGGGAATTTAATAAGCCCTTAAATGTTGGTGGTTCAGCAGCAACAGCAGGATCTTGGGGTCAAACAGATTGGAATTTAGAAGTTTTTGATTCTGCTGCTGATTGTTACACGCTTTTAGCAGGAGCAGCAGGAGCAGCTATAGAACTAAGAGATACTGTTACAAGTGAAGCTTTTGTAATTGCTGCTAATGGTGATTGCAATCTTTATTCTTATAAGAGTGGCGATTCAATGTCTTTCCATACCACAGATGGTAATGGTACAGGGAAAAGACTTACCATCACAGACGGTGGTGATGTAAAGATTGGACTTGATAGTGTAACTACACGAACTGATAGTGCTCATTACGGTTTTAACATAACTGGTAAATCAGGGACTACTGGTGCTGGATCAATATTTTTCAATGATTCTGCTGATAATTGTGATGCCAATATCGCTGCTGATAATGGTGTTCTTATGATCACTGCTGACTACAGTGATAATACTGCTGGTAGTGCAATTAAATTTAGAGTAGATGGATCATCTGAAAAGATGGTTATTGATTCTAGTGGAAATGTTGGTGTAGGAATTTCGGTTCCTACGAGAAAATTAGATGTACGTGAAAGTGGTGCAAATGATATAGCTACTTTTATAAACTCAGACACTACCAATGGTTATGGGGTTAATATTAAAGGTGGTGGAACTGCTGCTAACCGTTATGCACTTAGAGTTGCTAATGGAGCTGACACTGAATGCTTTAAAGTTAAGGCAGATGGATATGTTGAGTTTACAGGTTCTAATGATTTAAGAGTAACTCTTGGAAGTACAGGTACAGCAGGAGAGAATAGTTCCAACTGGATAAGAGCAAGTGGTGCAGATTTCATGTACAACGCTGCTTCTGGACAGCATAAATGGGAGATTGGTGGTACTGAGGTTGCTACACTTACTGCTGATAAATTTCAAGCATCTCAAGTATGGGATGGAAGGGGTCATTTAAGAAGGCTTAGTCCAGTTGCTCCAGGAGGTGTTTATGATGTAGTAGCTGGAGACAATGGAACTCAAGGTAGATATGTTTTTACTACTAATAATGTCAGATTGGCAAATGGTATGACAGCTGGCGATATGATAACGATTATCAATAATGGTGGTAGTGATATAACAATTGATGCTGCTACAAATAGTGTTACGCTGACTAATTCAGCAGATGCTTCTACAGGTGATAGAACCCTGGCCAGTAAGGGCATGGCGACAGTTTTATATGTAGGAAGTGCAACTGCCTTTATCTCTGGAGCTGGATTAAGCTGATGGCAATGCAACAAATGTTTCTAGGAATACCTGCACCGTCTGGTGGTGGTAATCAGACTTTTCTAACTGATGGTCTTGTCACCAATCTTGATGCTGGTGAGGCATCAACTTGGAATGGTAGTATTTTGCAAGATCAAGTGGGATCAAGTGATTGCACATTTAGTGGTGGAGGATATTCATACACTACTGATTATGGTGGTGGTATTAGATTTAATTATACTAATCTTAATGATAGTAATTGGGATGGTGGGCTTTTTGCAACGCCAAATATTGAACAGACTCAACAAACTTGGGAATTGTGGACAAACATGACTCATGGGAATAATCTGACAGGTGTATATACTTACCTAGTACATAACAATAGTGTAAGTACTAGTACTGGTGCTTCCCACATGACTATTGGTGTTAACTCTAGTGATAATTATTATGCTGCAATGGATGGTACGTATACCAGTATGGATTCAGGAGTTAGTGGTGCATGGTATAACTCCAATGGTAATAGTAGTAATTATCACATTGTTTTGGTTTGGGATGGAACATGGGAAAAGATGTATGTGAATGGTTCTATGGTAGTACAGCATGAGGTTGGTGCAGTAGTTCCACAGAATTTTCATAGTCAAACAGCAATTGGTGCTAACAGTTTTAATACTGATGGTTACAATTATAGGGAAGCAGCTGGAACTTTTTATTCACTGAGGATTTATGCAGCTGCACTAACAACAGCACAAGTGCAATCCAATTATAATGGAAATAAAGCAAAGTTTGGATTATAATGAACCATTTGAAAGTAAAAGACAACGATCATCTCTACCGTGACGTAAACAGTGGTGCAATCATAAATACCGATAGGTCTTCCTTTGAAAAATATAAAAAGTCCCGACAAAAATTTCAGAATATGGAACATGAGTTGGACTATGTGAAGAGTGAGATAAGTGAGATCAAATCCCTACTCAAGCAGATAGTGAAGTCCAATGACAGCAATTCTTAGACAAGTTGATAAAACCTTTACCTTTGAAGAACAAAGGGTAGAGATCAATGAAATAGGTTTGGATTTATATAATCTCAGACTACAAGAACAAGAAGATCTTGAGCTTACGGATTTTACTGTTGCAACGGCAACACTTGCTAATGGAGGTGGATCTTTAACATATGTTGTAGAAGGTACTGCTCCCAATCAAGTTGGTAAGTTTACGTTTACACCTGCTGATGTATTCTCTGATGATTATGATGATTTAACTAACAAACCAACAAAGTTAAGTGACTTTACTGATGATTTAAATTATTCTATACCAAGTGATCTTAATGATCTTGATGATGTTCTTATTACGAATGAAACATCAAATCATTATCTTAAGTGGAATGGAACTAAATGGGTTAATGAAGTTCTTAATGAGATAATTGTTAATAAGAATACAGCTTCAACATCTCCTGATCTCACAAGAACTATTACTACTACTGGGGTAACATTAACATATACTCCACCAGACTTAACAGGATTTGCAACAAAGGTTACTACAGACGATGCTGCTCCATTTAATCCTTATGATGGACAGCTTTGGTGGAAATCTGATGAGGGTAAGTTAAAGATAGCTTATCAGGATCCAAATAGTCTTCAATGGGTTGATGCTTCACCAGCTGGTATTCAATTAGGTGATCTAACTGTTAATGAAAAAACAGCAGATACAACATCAAAATTAGAGTATGATCCTGCAACTGGAATATTTGATTATACTCCTACTACTGCTGGAAGTGGTACTGGTAGTAGTCTTGTGGTTACTGCTGATGTTCCTCCAACTAATCCTTCTGATGGTGAACTTTGGTATAATTCCGCACAAGGAAAACTAAAAATATACTATGAAGATATTGACAGCTCACAGTGGGTTGACACTAATGGTGGTAGTAGTAGTCAGGTGGTTAGTTATAGTGAGTTTACTGGTGCAACATCTAGTGCTGATGGTACTGCTGGTTTAGTTATCAAACCTTCTGCTGGAGATGAAGGAAAATATTTAAAAGGAGATGGTACTTGGGCAACTGTTACTTCTAGTGGTAGTGGAATTGCTTTAACTGATTTATCTGTTGTTAAACCAAATCCAGCAGCAAATGGTAGTGGAGATGTTACTTATGATAACACCACAGGAGCATTTACATATACACCACCAGTTATTCCAGCAGCACAGGTTCAATCTGATTGGGATGCTACTGCACCTAGTGGTGGTCTAGGAGTAATCCTAAACAAACCATATGTTCCTCCATTTGCAGAAATTGCTGATCCTGCTAATAATATTGATTCAGGAAAAGTATTAAAGTGGAATGGAACTCAATGGGCTCCTGGTACTGACGTTAGTGGTGGTGGTACTAGTTCTGCTCAAGAACATGATATGTGGTGGTTGGTTCAGCAATCTTCTGTTCAAATTGACCATGAAGGTAACTTCCGTCCTGGATATGCTAATGCTCCATCTACTATTGGTCTTGGTACTGGTGAATTAGGTGATTTTGGTAGAGTAACTCAGGTAGGATTTGCCAAGTCTGGTGATGGAATGACAGAGGAGAATGGGGTATTTACATTCCCTACTACTGGACAATGGAGAGTTAAATCAACAGTATTTGGATATGCTAGAGAAACTGGTGCTCAAGCAGGTAAATTTGCTTCTGCTATAACATACTCATCAGATTATAGTGAACCTACCAATTCAACTTATAACACATATTTGGAATGTATAGGAGAACCTAAATGTTCCGAACAAACATCAGCAAATAATTATACCGAAGCTGTAAGATATGAGACTGGTACTACTAGTACTTCTGCTGGTAACGCAATAGCTAATATTTTTGATGGTGATAATGCAACATTTGTTGACATGGGAATTGGCCATGCTGACGTTAGTTATCTGTGGTTAAAACATGGTTTTTTAACAGACGTAGTTAAAATTACAATTGGATATGATGGTCATGGATGGATAGGATTTGGTGGTGTAAACTTTGACTCTGCTAATATGTTGAGAGTTGATAATGGACAAGCTTATGGTGCTAATGGAGTTACAGGTTCACCTACAGAAATTATAGTATATGATGGAACTTCTAATAATACACCAGCATACAGTGGTCAATTAGAAGCTTTAAGTTTTGTTGAATATACAGATGTAAATGGTACTGGTGGTAGTAACAGAGGTCCAGGATCAAAATGTCATGTCTATTATATTAAGGTTCAAAGATCAACCGACAATGTTTTAACTGAACTTACATATACTGCACCTGCTTCTACACCAACTTGGACTCAAGTTAATAGACATTGGAGTATTACGAATAATAGTACCTATCCTAACTTCAGTGAAGTTACTGTAGAATATGTTTTTAATATTACTGATACTTCAACTCAAAAAGTTAAGTTTGAAGTTGATGATGCTGATATTTCTATACAGATTGATATTAATAGTTTCAGACAGAGTAGATTTTTCTTCCAGAAGTTAGAAGGTGGTGGTAGTAGTAGTTTTGATTTAACAACATTAGACGTTGTTAAAGCAGTTGCTTCTGGTGACGGTAACTTACAATATGATGATGCAGGAGAGTTTACATATACACCACCTTTACTTAATTTTTCAAATTTAAAAGATACTCCAAGCACATTAACTGCTGATAAATGGATTAAAGTAAATTCTATTGGTGATGCTTTAGAATTTACTAATGCTCCTAGCGGTAGTTCTATAACCATTAATAATAATGCAGCAGAGAGAGTCATAACAGGATCAGCAAATTCTGATGAATTAAATGCTAGTGATAAGTTAACTCTTGCTAGTAATGGTATTATGACCTTAGATGGTCAATTGATAGTTGATGATATTAATATTAATGGTAATGCAATTCAATTAAATGGTGGAACATCAGCTTTAACTATTAAGGGTTTTGGAATAGGTGGTAATAAGCATGTAACTTTAGATGACCATGTATATGTTGCTGGTGATTTAGAACTTAATGCTGGTGTAAAGGATAAGGATGGAGAGTTAGGTACTCCTGGACAAATATTAAGTACTACTGGTACTGAAGTAAATTGGATTGATGCTCCTACTGGTGGAGGAGCTTCAGTAACTGTTTCCACAACAGCACCAACATCTGCTTCTAATGGAGATCTTTGGTGGAAATCTGATGAAGGTCAGTTGAAGATTTACTACACTGATGTTGATAGTTCTGCTTGGGTTGATACTGCTGGAGGTGGTAGTGGATCAGGTACATTTGCTGGTGAAGGTGCAGGTTTAGTTCCTGGATCTACACTAGCAGAGACATCTAAGTACTTAAAGTCTGATGGTAGTTGGGATACACCATCACAAACTTTAGATAGTGTTCTTACTGCTGGTAATACAGCAACTTCAAAATCTTTAACGGTAGGTACTTTAAATGATGCTGGTGGTAATGTCAGATCTCTACCAGTTAATACACAAGCAGCAGCATATACAATTCAAACTTCTGATATTGGTAAGTTGATTAAAGCTAGTGGTGACATAACTATTAGTTCTGCTAATGCACTATCAGAAGGAGATATAGTAACGATATACAATTCTACTTCTGGTGATATTAATATAGAAAGATCAAGTACAGATATGTACCTTGTTGGAGACAGTACTTCTCAAAATAGAGTTTTAGCACAGAAAGGAATTGCTAATCTTGTATGTGTTGGTACAAATGAATATGTATTAATGGGTGGTGGTATTACATAATGGTACAACAATTACTGCATCATATGGATTCAGATCCAGTATGGACATCTAATTCTAGTGCTACTGTTTCAGAATCTTCAACATCATTAAATGAAGGACAAACTCTAACCATAACAGTTAATACTACAAATGTAGATGATGGTCTGGTATTATATTGGACAGTTGATCAGCATACTGGTAGTATTAATGCTAGTGATTTTAGTGCGTATTCTGGTACTGTTACTATTACGAATGGTACTGGGACAATTACTATTGATATAAGTGCAGATGTTACAACTGAAGGTGAAGAAAAATTTGCGGTTAAATTATATACTGAGGCAGAATATACAAATAATATAGCAAATACAAACGTAATTACGATTAACGATACTTCCAATACAATACCTACTTGGAGTGTAATTGCATGTTTAGCAAATCAATTTACTGCAATATCATCTATAAATGAAGGTGAAACTTGTACAGTAAGATGTACAACTACAAACGTAGCTGATGCCTCGGTATGGTATTGGCGAATAGAAAGTAATGCTGGTGCTGTTACTAATAGTAGTGATTTCAATACTATGTCAGGTCAGGTTACTATTTCAGAAGGTAGTGGTTTGTTTAGTTTTAGTGTTCTTGCTGATACTACAACTGAAAGTAGTGTTGAAGAATTTGCAGTTCGTATATACACAGATACATCATATACCACTCAAGTAGCAGCTTCACAATTAGTCGTAATTAATGATACATCACAAGCACCAGTGACAACAGTTTCTGGACAGCAAGAATGGACAACAGCAGGTACTCATACATTTACTGTTCCTTCTAATGTATACAGTATTTGTGTTGTATGTGTAGGTGGTGGTGGTGGAGGTTCAAATGTTAATAATTATAATGCAGGATCTGGTGGGGGCTTAGGGTGGAAGAATAATATAGTTGTTTCTCCAGGTCAGCAATATACTATCACTGTTGGTGCTGCTGGACAAGGTAATAGTTCTGGTGGAACAGATGGTGGAGATTCTATTTTCCCTGGTGGTGTTAATGGATTATGTAGGGGTTATGGTGGAGACGGCAATGATGGTAATGGGTCTCAAGGTGGTGGAGGAATGTTTATAGGTGATGGTGGTGGTAATGGTGGAGCTTGGGCAACATACGGCGGCGGCGGTGGAGCTGGTGGATATTCTGGAGATGGTAATAGTGAAAGTGGTGGTGCTGGTGGATCAGGTGGTGCTACTGGACTAACTGGTGGTGGTGCTGGTGGTGGAGGAGTAGGAATATATGGTGAAGGAGCCTCTGGACTAAATCACCAAGGTCAACCAGCTGGTACAGCTGCTTATGGTGTAACGCTCTATGGCGGTGGTGGTGGATCAGGTGGTAGTAATGGTGGTAATGGAACAGCTCCTGTTTGGACAGGTAGTGGATATGCTGGAGCAGTCACTGGACTACCTGGTGGAGGCTATGGTGGAGGTGGAGGAGGTTGTAATGGAAATGGTATGTGGGGTCCATGTCAAGGTGCTAATGGTGCTGGTGGAGCAGTTAGAATTATTTGGGGTCCGAATAGAGCTTTCCCATCTACCAATACTACTGATGTATAAGATAAATAAAGAGGCAGGAGTTTAAATAAAATGGCAATAAATTTTCCAACTACATCTGGACAAGCAACAGATGGAAGTTTTAAACATACCGAAGTCGGCAAGCAATGGTCTTGGGATGGAACTTCTTGGAATATTGAAATTAGTGATTCTGCTAATACTCTAAACCCTTCACCATCTGACGTAACATTTAATTATTATAGTGGTCAAAATATAAATGCATCTTCTGCTGGTGATACTTCAAGAGTAGTTACAGGAACAGGAACACAAGCAGATCCATTTATTCTTGGTACTATTCTTGTAGATGGTACAGCAGGACAAACTAATCTCACTGGTAGTACTACTGAAGAGATTGTAATACAAGGTAGTGCTGGACAACCTGTTGAATTTATAGCAATTAATGATACTGATAATCAATTTGATCAACCATTAGGTGTTGTAGATACTAATGGTCAATGGAGAGGACGTTTATTTTACAATGGTTACATACATCAAAATAGTCATCCTACTGAAAATACTGAATATACAATAGATATAAGATTAGGTTCAACTTCTGTTTATTTTAGATGGGTTGTTTATCATATCACTTCTTATATTGGTACAGATAGAAGTCAAATTTTTTCTGAACCTGGTGAAATTGTAGTTAAATTTAGTAATTTTGTAAGAACACCTTGTCTATATTCATGTGCTAATAATTCTGTCACAGGACCGTACTATGATTCAGGTCAACACATTTTTACAAGAGGAGCTAGTGGATATAGATTTACTAATGCTGGAGTTATAGCAACAAGTTATAAATGTGGTCACCCACATACAAACAATTGTTCAGATGTTGGTCGTTATAAGACTCTATGGAAGTTAGAATTTTATCAGATGCCGTTCCAGTATGAACCTGCATCTTGGTTTACTAATAATGATGATCCAACCCATACAGTTAACGTACCAACTATAAACAATGCATTTACAGGTGCTTTTGATAGTGGAAGAGCAACTTCTACTGGTGGTACGATGAGCTGGAACCCTGAGGGTGCAATAGCTGAGGGTGGTCTTCAATTTAAGTACTCTGTAGAATTATATGATGATAATACTGGTACAGAATCTAGAGCTAAGATAGATGGTACATGGGGTTCATGGGTACAACATTCTGCTAATGCGTGGACAACTATTGCTACTGCTCCAGTGGCAGGAACAACTTCATTAATTAATAATATAGAAACAAGAGCACATAGTTCTGCACCATCCACTTTACCTGGTTTTTATGCAGTTAGAGTAGATGGTAATGCAAGCAGTTCGTATGGTGCTTCTGGTGCAATCCTAGAAAATAAAGATCAATCTTCATCAAGTTATTTGAATGGGTATCTTCCTTATGTAGATGAAGGTACATGGTATAACGTATCTGAGTGGGGTCATTGGCAAGGATCTAAGTGTGTACAATCTGGTTGGTGGGGTGTAGCATTCTATACTTGTAGTAATGAATACCATTGGGTTAGTTTAGATGAGGTTACTTACACAGCATTCACTAGTACTAATACAGTTAATATTGGTAATGTCACTCCTTATCCTCTTGGGTATGATCTTATCAATGGTGTGAAGACACTCTATGCTTCTCAGAACCCAACTTTCTTTAACTTTACTAATGATGGGTATGCAGATCCTAATTTCTTTACATACGCATGGTCAACTACTGATTCAGGAGTCACCTTTGATGATGCAACAAAGAGAGAACCAGAAGTAACATTTGATACTAATGATCTAGGACTAAAGACACTTAAACTAACTATATCTTCAAATGAAAGTGGTGTTACTGATAGTCCAGCTACAGGTGAGGTAGAAGTTAATGTACTTGCTTCTTACAGTAACGAGACTATTGGTAATGTAACTATAACAGCAGGTTTCTGGGATTCAGAAGATGTTGAAGATTCAACAGATATTCTGGAGAGGTGGAGAGCTGATGTTACCTATGATGGATCAACATCATTAGCTACTTATCAATGGGCAGTAACTGATTTGGCTGGTATGCCTGCAGCTCCTGTTATTTCTGCACCTACTGGTGATCAGACATTTATTACATTCCGATACGATCCAACTAATAATGCACATATGGGTGATAGAACTATTACTTGTACTGTAACGGCTACAGATGCTACAGATTCACCTGTTTCTGATACAGAGACAATTTATATGCCTAACTAAATAAAGAGATTACCGAAGCAACCATGACAGCAATTAATTTTCCAGCATCTCCTAGTCCTGGAGATAAATGGCCTACTACAGGTAACATAGACGGAAAGGTCTGGGCTTGGGATGGTACTACTTGGAAAATAGTATCTACTAATGGAACAGTAACTATAATTGATAATACTGCAAGAAGTTTTGCTTTTACTGTAACTTATACAAATGTTCCTGGTAGTTATAATGTAGTTGGTACTGATAGAAACGGTGAGGTTAGTGGATTAAATCCAACCATCACTGTTAATGAAGAGGACACTTTAATATTCAATGTTAATGCTTCTGGTCATCCATTTTATCTTGTGTGGCAACATGGAGGATCATCTAATCAAGTAGGTGGTGGTCAAGGTACTAATACTGCATCTAATCAAGGCACAGTAAGTGGTACTGTTACTTGGGTAACTGATGTTGGTGATGGAGATGCTTTACCCACTGGAGAACTTTTTTATTATCAATGTGGGAACCATACAAACATGTATGGAACTATAAAAGTATTACTTAAAAATACTAGTGATAGTGCATCACATATACATGATCTTATAGATTTAGATGATACTCCAAGTGCATATGATAATGGTAAGTATCTAAAATCAACTGCTACAGGAACTGAGTGGGCTACTGTTTCTGGTGGTACTACTTATGATGTTGTTGATGATCAATCTGATGGTTTAGCACCACAGTTACCAGCTTCACATGGTGGTAAATTCCTTAAGGCAGATGGTAGTTGGGAAGTACCAGCATACATTGCTGATACAACTTATGGTGTTTTCCAAGGAACAGATTCAGGTTTAGTTCCTGCATCCGATTCAGGTACAAGTAATAAGTATTTGAGATCTGATGGAACTTGGCAGGTTGTTTCTAGTGGAGGTGGTGCTGATGGAAACGATTATGTAACTGGTGCTGCTTTAGGTACTGGTGGTAATGCAAAAGTTTTAACTCTTAGTTTTGGTGATACGTCATTAAACAGAACTGTTGATTTATCAAGTATTGATAGTGATACAACTTATGGAGCTCCTACTACTTCTGCTGCTGGATTAGTACCTCAATTACCTGCATCCAATCAAACCAACCAGTATCTTAGAGGTGATGGTTCTTGGCAGACTGTTTCTACATCAAGTGGTGATGGTAATGATTATGTCACTAATCTATCTTTAGATGGTACTATATTAAAAGCTGAGTTTAGTAGTAATAGTTCATTAGATCAAACTATTGATCTTGCTTCCATTGATACAGATACAACTTATGGAGCTCCTACTACTTCTGCTGCTGGACTAGTACCTCAGTTACCTGCATCTAATCAAACCAATCAGTATCTTAGAGGTGATGGTTCTTGGCAAACTGTTTCTACGGGTAGTGGTGAGACAAACCAATTTGCTTTCTCTAAAATTGCTGTTAATGGACAAAGTGATGTTGATGCAGATCAAAAAACAGATACCTTAACTTTTGAAGGTACTGGTGCTATGACTATCACTACAGATAATAGTGGTGATAAAATAACCTTTGATTCTACAAATACAACTTATAATGATTTTACTGGTACTGCTGCTGGTCTAGTTCCAAACGGTAGTTCTGCTGGAAGTAGTAAGTTCTTGAGATCAGATGGAAGTTGGCAAATACCTACAAATACAACTTATAATACCTTTGCTGGTGCAGGTGAAGGTTTAGTACCTGATGGTAGTTCTGCTGGAAGTACTAAGTTCTTAAGATCAGATGGTTCTTGGCAGACTGTTTCTACATCAAGTGGTGAGACAAACCAGAATGCTTTCTCTAATATATCTGTTAGTGGTCAATCTACTGTCGCTGCTGATAACAAAACAGATACAGTAACTTTCGTTGCACAAGGTGCAATGTCTATCACTACAAATAGTAGTAGTGATCAAATAACCTTCAATTCTACAAATACCACCTATGGAGTTTTTAGTGGTAGTTCTTCAGGTCTAGTCCCTAATGGTAGTTCTGCTGGAAATGATAAGTTCTTGAAATCAGATGGAACTTGGGATAGTGTAAGTTCAGGGACCACCCTTCCTACTCCTAATGTAAATGGAGCAGTACTCGTATATCAAAACGGTTGGGAGTGGTCTCGTACTGCACTAATAGACGGTGGCACGAGCTCCAATAATACCAACTTAGTTGTCCATGCTAATCCCAATGGTTATGGTGGGATGGAGATTACATCTAATGGCCAAGTACTTCTTAAAAAAGCTGGTACTAGCTATAGAGAAGGTGGACATCTTCAATTTGAGGATCATACATTTTCAAACAATGACGATACTTTTGCAATTGATGTTTATAGTGATAATGGTACTAATTCCGCTTGCTGTATAAGAATTATTGATCAAGAGACCAATACACAAAGATTCTCTGTTAATCATGATGGTGCTTGGGGAATAGGTCATACTAATCCTGATTATGGATCAATAGGTGAGGTAATGATTAGTCGGGGATCTACCTTACCACCTGTCTGGGGAAATCATGGTGATATAACTGGTTCTGCATTTGCAACTACTGCACAAGGTGCAACAGCAGACACTGCTAATGCTGAAATAGATCACATATATAGTCAATTGAATGCGATTGGTAATGACGACACAATCACAACAGTCGCACAACTTAAGACTGCATTATTAGCACTAGTAAGGAATTAGATATGGCAATCACTCACAATATAAATGTTATTAAATTAACGGTAATAAACGATGGAGAAGATGTTGTTTCAGAAATAGACGTTGAAATTGTTTCTGTTGATGATTCAGATCCTTCAAATCTTACACGAACAAGTTATGATAGATTTGTAATAGATACTTCTAGTGGAACATCTGCTGCTGGATTTGTATCATATGATAGTCTATCAGAGGATGTTGTTAAGGGTTGGATATCAACAGAACTTGCTGCAAGTAGGATGATAGTAAATGCAGAGAAATGGATAGAATCTAAAAAGAATCCTCCAACACCTATTAAAGTGAGTAAAACACTGCCTTGGTAGTGATATAAATATTATTACATGATTATTAACTATGGATTCTTCACAGTTGCGTATTGAGTTTGAGAAACAAATTAAAGATGCTGATGCTAAAATCACAGCAGCAGAATCTAATTTGAGACAACTACAAGATTATAAAACAAAATTGATAGGTGGAATGGAAACCTTGGATCTTTTAGAAGCTCCTAAGGAAGAGGAACCACCAACTGATAAATAAAATTAATTCAGGTAATTAAATGGCAGCGATCCCCTTAAATCTATTACTGGAAAAAGGAACGGATTTTGATGCCACCTTTAATATCCAAAATGAAGATAACACAACACCATTAAACCTTACTGGTTATACAGCAGAAGCAAAGCTTAAGAAAAGTTATTATGCAACTGCTTCAACTAGTTTTGTTGTTGATTTTGTGGATCGTTATAATGGTATATTGAAAATTAGTTTAACCAATACTAGTACTTCTGCATTAGATCCAAGACGATATGTATATGATATTGTTTTGACATCTCCGCAAAGTATTAAGACAAGAGTTATAGAAGGTATACTTGAAGTAACTCCTGGGGTGACCTAATGCCAAAGTATAATGTATCAGTAAAGTCTTCTAATTATCAGGTTCTTTCAGAACCCCAGAAGAAATTTAATGTTGGTGTTAACTATGAGATACCTAGTAAGTATCTCCAGTATGGTAATGAAATACTTGATACAACTGGATGGTCTTTTGATGGAACTACTAATTCGTTTGCATTAATTGATTCTTCTGGTGATCCATACAGTCCTACTAATGATCAACAATTAATTGTAACAATTAATGGTTTAGTTCAAGTTCCTGGTATTGATTACACTACTAATGGAACAGGTTTAGTTTTTACTACTGCTCCTGGAGCAACCGATAGTGTATATGTTGTAGGTCTCTCCACTACTGCTGATCTCACAAGAACAATTAATTTTGTTGTTGATGCTGGTTCTGCACCTATGTCATCTGGTATTAAAGGTGATATGACATTAGATGTCACTGGTAAAATTATCGGTTGGACTCTGATTGCAGATCAAGATGGCAACGTACAATTTGATATACAAAAATCAGACTATGCTAATTTCCCTAATTTCTCTTCTATCTGTGGTAATGAAAGACCACAGTTAGGTAATATAAATACAGGGGCAGAAGCAAGAATAAATAGAAATACAACAATCACAAGCTGGAGTCCCATACTAAACTCTGGAGACATTTTACAGTTTGAAATTGTGTATGCACTAAATATACAGAGGTGCGTAGTATCATTGAAGCTCGCACTGTAATTATTATAAATAAGTTCATATAGGAAGAAAACACGAGGAGTAAACTTAAATGGCACTGCTAGTTACCGACCAGGGTGAGATTGATTCACTCCGCACGTTATTGAATTCAACTCATGAGATACCAAGAAACTTGGTATTGAAGTTGTATACAAGTAATACGACTCCTGCGGAATCTGATGTTCCATCTACTGCAAATTATTTTGAACCGTATAACGCAAGCAATAGTAGCGGTTACGGATCTGCACCTACTACTGGATATCCAGAAGTAGAAAACAACAGAACTGAGGAGAATCAGGATTTTGAGCAAGGATATGGTATCCTATTAAATGGTAATCGTTGGTCAATTGCCACCACTGTTTCTGCTGTTGCGACAACAAATGCTACTGGTACTTCAGGAACATATCAAATAGCAGTTGATTCGGCAGCAGACATCAAGAAAGGTGACTATGCTGAAGGTGCTGGTATTCCTACAAACACATATGTTGTTGACATTCAAGGAACAGATCTTGAACTTAGTCAGCAATTGACTGCTGCTCTTTCTACTACAGCAGTTTCATTTGGTAGAGGACGTTCTACCGCTTCCTATCCTGAGAAAGTTTTCACATTTACATCTGCTGCTGGTAGTGTATATGGTTACTTCTTAGCACGTGCTAACAACATGCCTGAAGCAGTTAAGGGTGTAGTTGATGCTGGTGCAGCTGCTGCTGATACTCAGATTGCTAAGACAGGTACTAAGGGAGTTATTGGTTACGATTATATTAACCTTCTTGATGTTGATATTGTTACTGCAATAAGTGCTGGTGTATCTGGTACATTTGAGATTGCTGTTGCAAGTGGTGCAAACATTGTTGCTGGTCAGCGTGTATCTGGTACAGGTATTGCTGCTGGTACAACTGTAGTTGGTGTTTCTGGAACTGCTATCTACTTAAGCAAAGCTCTCACAGGTGCTGCTTCAGGTGATGCTACTTTCAAAGTTAATGTTGCAGAAGATCTAACTCCAGGAATGGCAGTTTCTCAGACAGCAACTCCAAATGGTATTGCTGCTAATACAGTAATCGTTGGTATTGACTACAAAACAGTTACTGGTGAGATTGGACCTCGTGTTTATCTCAGTGAGGTACTTGTGGATAACATTCAGGTATCTAATGGTAACGACCAAGTTAAGTTTGACTTCTCTAAAGTTACTGCTGCATCACATGGTCTTAATGTAGGAGATGTTATTTACATTGCACAAGGTACTACAAGTACAATTGCTGCTGCTCATTACACAGTAGATACTACTGCTGATGCTAATACATTCACTACTACACCTGCTCTACAGGGAACAGGAGATGTAACTCTTTACGATAGTATATTCTTCGCAGAAAGATTTACAAATGGTCCTTATGCCATTCAGAACAATGGTGACCAAATCAAGGTTACTCTAAACGTCAGCCTAGACTGATTATACA
>Ga0111541_10000308_pt1 | contig 15657 bp, 11 predicted proteins | sample Knorr_S7_td_DCM__FD_83039 | JGI IMG/M metagenome (GOLD analysis project Ga0111541, IMG submission 83039) | Marine microbial communities from Southern Atlantic Ocean transect - Knorr_S7_td_DCM_ad_131m_LV_B (version 2) (version 2) | ecosystem: Environmental > Aquatic > Marine > Oceanic | place...
CGAGAAATCCGAGAGTCTTGCAAGCGTCACCAAGAACGAGTCGCCCCAGATTGGTTCAACGGGACATACGCCGAGTATCTGGAATCTATGCACGATTTTCTCAATGGACTCTAAGCAATTTCAAGATGACCAAGATTACACATTCTTGGTCACGGTCACAGCAAATGACCTAGAGGAGGCAGAACGGCAAGTGCCATTTGACTCCATCCTATACGCCGTCAACGGAGACACCCGATTTTAATCGGGTCTTTTTTTGCCCATGCGAAGCAGCTGCTTTTTTTTGGAATTGTTTCAGTTTGTTACGAGATCCCCAAAGGTGCTCGGCGTGTGTGTATAATAAAGGAGTACTCACGAAATTCACCCATGAGAAAGATTGAACGTCAAATGCAAGCAGCAATTGCCACTCGCACTGACTGGTCAAAATCCAACACCTCAGTGAGTGTTGATTCTGAAGGGTTCACATCCGTGAGATTACACGGCAATCGGATTGCTGAGATTGAACCAAATGGAGACATCATCTTGAGTTCATGCGGTTGGGACACACCCACGACCAAATCAAGATTAAACGCAATCCTTGACGTGTTCATTTCAGGTTGCAACATCTTTCAGAAGGATTTCACCTGGTACGTTGGAGATCTGAACACCCCATTTTTTGACGGGTTCAGAATCTCAAGATGAACACCATTAAAACGTTTTGTAACGCCCACCTCTTACCGTGGGCGTTTTTTCTTATAAGTAAACATGTACTAAGGAGGGTTAAGCGTCATGACTTGGGAAGAGTACGTAGCAGGTGAGCTGGAATATTATGACCAGCACCCTGAGGAGGATTGCGAACTAGAAGCGCATACCAATGGTATTGCAATTTTAGAACTTGCTTATCCTGAATAGGACAGTTGACAAACTGGACTTTTTTACAACAGTATGTAACGAAACCCCTCTTTAGGGGTTTTTTATTTGGTATACTATGGGAGTAATCACGCAACGCATTTATGCCAAGCACAGCAACTGCAAACTCTGCCCCTAAGAAAGCAACACGCAAACCTAGAGTCAGAAAAGCAGCGGCGAAGAAACCACAAGTTTCTAAGGTCACAGTCACATCCTTTAAAGGTGGCAAGGTTGTTGCTAAAGTTACAACCCTCAAGCGTCCCTCATCTGCTAGACTAATTTCAGCAGATCGCTATCTCAAGGACATTCAGACAAGATGGGCAATCCATCAGTACGAAATCCAAGAACTAGGAAGGGACTTGAGAAAAGGTTTTGAATTCGTCAAACCTTACCACGCACAGGCAGTAAAAACAGTCAAAGCGTGGACAGTCTAGAAACTGACACACTCAACCCCCACAAGGGGGTTTTTTCATGTATTATTAAAGAGTAAAGCAATTCAAGGTTTTTATGTCCTACAACACCGATTTCGTTGAAGCAAGAGCAGAGGACATTTTTGAAGATTGGGTAAAATCTTTCTTCGTTGACCTCACCCCACTTGACGAGTCTGCACTTTACGCCCTCGCTCTAGACACAGCAATAGAGGAGGCAAATTGAGAAATTTACAATTGACCGAGGCAGAAGAATCTGCTTTGGTCAATCTTTTTTTATTCGTTCATGACCTAGGTGTGCCGCCACACTTGGAAGAGAATGAAGCATTTGACACACTTTGGGAAAAGGTGTCCGAACCAAGTCCTTTTGATTACGTTTAATTTATGTCATTTTTTAATCACGTCCAACTGCACGAGTACGACATTACAGACCTTGGAATAAGGCAAGCGTGTTATGATGAACTCGTGGCAGATGGCAACAATTCAGACGAGAAGCAATTACGAATTCTCGCCGCCGCTATGTGCGAAGAATTCAAAGATTACATGCGACCCCTGTTCGCATAGACCAATTCACAAACTGTCCCACCCCATGATTTTTTTCATTGCTTTCTTGCTATACTACGTATGTACTCAAACGAATTTTATGCAACGACTTGAATTAACAATGGGTAGGGACATCCCCGACAACGGGACAGTAACCGATCACATGATGGACAATTTCATCAAATCTGAAATCATGCCCCATTTTGAGTACGGAACATTCATAGACGGCGAAGGTCTATGGAAAGGCAAGCGAGAGCAAACCAAGATTTTTTATCTTGAGGTTGAGGATCGTGAGGTTGAAGAAATGCTCCTCACTTTTAATTGCATCGCCGCCGCTTATAGAAAGCAATTCAGACAGGATTCTGTCCTAGTCTCCCAAGTTCAAACCAACGCCATTTTTATCTAAATGACTTTAATCCGTTATTGGTCACAGGATGACCAACGCCACGCTAGAACAATTTCATTCTCTAGCGTAAGCAAGGCACTTCAGATGTTGGAATTTTATCAGGGTGCTGGTTTCAAATGTGAACTAGTACAATGAGATACGTTTTAATTCTGCTGGTCATCTCATGCGGTTGGGTTCTCGGTAGTACTGCTATTAAAAGCATGAATGAAACCATGAACCAGCGTAACGCACAACTATGCCAAATTGACCCATCTCTATGCCAGTCTAAGTAGTGGCACACACTTACCCCATTAGGGGTATTTTTATGTGTATAATTAAAGCATGAACAACAAAGAACTCATTCCCATGTTCAACGGCAATGTGCTAATGAACGAAACCGCCATCCAAGACAAAGCAGTCATGGCAGCATTGACAGCAATGTCAAAGCGAAATTTTGAACCACTCCCCACACCACGTGGCGGAACTTGGAACATTTCAGACAGGCATTAAGCATGAGCGTCTTACACCATGAGTCTATTCTAGAAGACTGCTATCTAGAAATCCTTGAAGAGTTTAGAACTGATTTGCTCTTCATGTCCCAAGACCAGATTGACGAAATGGTCTATAAGCGATTTGAGGATCGCTGCCAATAAACAGTCTAACACACCCTGTCCGAAATGACAGGGTTTTTTTGTGGGTGCGGTGCGAAGGGGTGCGCCGAGTGGGACTCCTATCCATTCAAAAGTCTACAAAAGTATCCCAACGACCTATAAATATTTGCAAAATGAAATTTTCTGTGCTATAATTTAGAAAAAATTTTCCAGGAAAAAATTCCCCCAAAAAGACGAACTATAACTATGACAGATTCAAATATTAACCCACCTAGTGAAACAACAGGAAACGCCCTCCCAAATTCTGTGCCAGGTACAGAGGTAACCCAGTCACCTGGATTAATGCCTGAGACAACACAAGGTACTGGGGAAGGTACTGGTAATTTTACAGTTCCCCCAGATACTTCGGGTGTGGGTGGATATGAAGCAGATGTATCAATAGGAAACCAAGACTATGCAGCAGCAGTAGATTACCAAGTAGATTCAATGACTGAATCAGGTAGTCATCCAGAAATGCCCATATACACTGAGTCAGAAACTGCCCATCAGAACCTGATGCAAGATCCTCAGTATGCTATAGCAACACACGAGCATACATTGAATAAGTTTGCAGATCTTTTAGAAAAGATTGTCGCAAGGTTGAATTCTATAGAGGAAAAGTTGAATCTACATATAGAGGATTCAGTTGGTCCTGATCCAAATGATCCTTTATCAGATTATCCAGAAGTTAAACAACATCAAAATAAATGAGAGACTTACCAGTAGATGAAAATTACTATGAAAAGGTATTGGCAAACTTTGAACAGTTTTGTGATGAGTTTGAAGGAGCTGCATCACAGCGTTTTTCAGGAGTAGACAATGACAGTAGACAACCAATTGAACATTCAGCAGTTGAACGAGTCACTCCAGAAGTTGTCCGAGAGGTTGACGAAGTTGGAGAAGACGATATCCTCGCTAAAGCAACCACAATTGATGTACCGTCCACCGAAGTCCCAGAAGCATGAGAGTATAGTTGAGACACTTAACTATCTACATAATTCTATAGAGACTTTGTTGGAGGTTGAACGTGACAGGCAATGAACCAGGTAATATTGCAGATTCATTGACACAGGATACAGCAAGTACTAATGGTACTGCGATATATCCTTTACAGGCACACTATGGAAAGGATAAAACTTATCAAACCATTTATTGTGGTGGTGCTAAGATAACTGGATTAGATCCTCTTAGTGATCCTACCGATGTTTCTGGCACACCTATCAATCCTTTGGTTCCACCTGTTCCAAACCCATTACCTAGAACTGCTCCTATTGTTGGGATTGTCAACTCAGAGGCAAGGGGAGTTTATTTTGAAGGTACTCTCGTTCCAGTCATAGGTGACGGAGTAACTGGTGCAGGAGCACTACCTAATCCGAGGATCTTGACAACACCTGGGAAGCATGGTAGTATATTCATAGGTACACGTACATAATGGCACTATACAATAATAACGAACATACTGCACCTCCAGCAAAGGTAACTAGGCAGGGGCAGTCAAAGAATACGAAACTTTCTGCGACTTCTAGGAATCATGCTAAGAAGCGTTATAGAGGGCAAGGTAAATAACTGCGCCTCCGAACGCCGAAAATCTCCGAAAGATTATGACGTATCAAGCATTGCATTCGTGGCTTCACATTAAAGACTCTCCTATAGCAGGGCAGGGCATCTTTGCACGTGAAGAAATACCTTCGGGTATGCATTTGGGGATGTCTCACCTAATTGTGGATGATGTCATCTATAGGACTCCTTTAGGAGGGTTCATTAACCATAGTGAAGACCCCAATTGCGTGAAATGGAGTGAAGATGATAAGTACTTTGTTAAGACAATATGTGCTATACATGCTGGAGAAGAGTTATTCCTTAAGTATACATTTTATAAAGTAGGATAAAAGTCGCTAAATAACTACTGACTTCGTATATTGTCGGTAGATGGCGGCCACGTTGTCCTTCAAGGACATTAATATCAATTTTAAGAAGCATCCTGTTACTAATGACTTAGTTGTTAGTAGGGATGCTTCTGCTATTAAACAGGCAATCGTTAATTTATTACTAACTAATAAAGGAGAAAGACCTTTTAATCCTGATTATGGATCTAATATAAGAAGTTATTTGTTTGAACCACTAGACTTTGGTACTGCAAGTCAAATACAATTGAGTATTGAAGCAACAATAGCAGAGTTTGAGCCAAGAATTGATGTATTAGAGATTGAATGCTTTCCTGATTTTGATGGTAATGCATTTAATGTTGAAATGACCTATGTGATAGTAGGTTCAGACGATCCCCCAGTAGCCGTAGAGTTAGTCTTAAATAGGACGAGATAATGCCATATACCCAACTAAACGATTTAGACTTCACTAATATCAAAACAGCTCTCAAAGAGTATATGAGGGCGCAAACAGATTTTACTGATTACGACTTTGAAGGGTCTTCTATCAGTCAGATATTAGATGTACTGGCATATAATACGTACTACACGGCGTTCAATACCAATATGGTAGTGAATGAGATGTTCCTTGATTCTGCAACTCTCAGGGACAATGTAGTATCACTGGCAAAGAATCTAGGTTATACACCAAAATCTATTACAGCACCTAAAGCAGTTGTTGACTTAGTACTTACATTCACTGGTGGTACTCCTCCTACAGCAGTAACTCTAAAAGCAGGTAGTGGATTTGTAAGTAATTTTGATGGATCATTATATCGTTTTGTATTAACAGAAGATAGTAAAGTTTCAGTTGCTAATAATATAGCAACATTTACAGATATTTCAATATATGAAGGATCTTATATTACAAATAGTGTTACAATTGATACAACTCTTAAAAGTCAACGTTTTGTTTTAGATAATGCAGGAATTGATACAAATACAGTAAAAGTTAGAGTATATCAAGCTGCTAACTCTTCTGTATATGATGATTATGCTGTGGCAAGTAATATATTAGATATTGGTTCTGCTGATAAAGTATTTTTTATTAATGAAACAGAAGATGAGAACTATGAGATCTTCTTTGGCGATGGAGTATTAGGTAAAAAACTTGAAGATGGTAATTTAGTTGAAATTAGTTACGTATTAACAAATGGTACAGCAACTAATGGAGCAAAAACGTTTACTTTTAATGGATTGTTAGAGAATCAAAACAATACTACAGTAACAACTCCTTTTGCTATTACTTCAATAACAACAAAACTTATAGCAGCAGGTGGTGCTGATATTGAAAGCATTAATAAAATTAAATATAATGCTCCAAAATTCTATGGATCACAGAATAGAGCAGTAACTGTTAATGATTATAAATCCATAGTTAGAAACTTATATCCAGCAGTTAGTGATATTATCGTATTTGGTGGTGAGGATCAAGAACCACCTGCATATGGTAAAGTATTTTTATCTGTGAAACCCACTGAGGCTGCTGCGTTATCAGCATTTACAAAAAGTGATTTAAAAGAGAAACTTAAAAAGCATACAGTTGCTTCTATTAGACCAGAATTTGTTGATCCATCTATTCTCTTTTTAGAGTTAACAAGTAACATTTATTATGATGTTAATAAAACTAAGTTACTTCCTGCTGAAGTAGCTGTAAAAGGATCAAATTCAATAACAGAATACCTCAAGACTTCTGGTACAGAGAAGTTTAATGGTAAATTTAGATATAGTAAGTTTATTAGTGTCATTGATAATGCAGATCGTGCTATCAATTCAAATGATACTGATGTTACTATGAGAAAGGACTTTATTGCACAAATTAATTCATCTTCATATTATGAAGTATGTTATGGTAATCCTTTCTTAATTGATTGTAATAATCCTGTAGTTTGGTCAACAGGAATGACAGTATTTGAATACCCAACAGTCACCTCATATCTAGAGGATAGAGATGGCAAATTGGTACTATATAGACTAGATTCTATCACTGGTGAAAAAATTCTATTGAATGATTCAATAGGAATTGTTGATTATACTAAAGGTGAGATAACAATGAATGACTTTACCATATTAAAAGGAACTTTCTCTGACAATCGTATAGAGTTAAGAGTAAAACCAGCAAATAAGGATATTGAAGTTAAACGTGAGATGTATTTGGATGTAGATATATCAAAGAGTAAATTCACCGCTTATAAAGAAGAGTAGGGATGTTAAAAACTGCGAATAAGATCTCCTTTTTAGTTGATCAGCAATTACCCGATTTTATCAATGAAGAGTATGAACTGTTTGGAAAGTTCATACAAAAGTATTATGAGCAGCTAGAACTTCAAGGTCAACCATTAGATATTATTGGTAATCTACAGGTATATCGTGACATTGATTTCTATGAGAATAACCTTTTAAATCAAAGTACTACTGTAGATGGATTAGTTAATCCTTCTGATACTACTATAACAGTAGCAGATGCTTCATCATTCCCCAAGAATGGTGGATATATTAAAATAGATGATGAGATCTGTTTTTATAAGAGTAGAACAGATACTCAATTTAAAGAAATTAGTCGTGGTGTAAGTGGGAATACGCAACTTGGAGATCTTTATTCCGCAAGTACATTTGTTACTACCCAAGCATCCAGTCATACCAATGGATCTCAGGTACAGAATATTAGTAATTTATTCTTATATGCTCTTATTAAGAATTTTGAGAATGAATATCTTACTGATTTTCCAGAAGCATATTTGAATGATGCTGTTGATAAGAGAACTCTTATTAAGAACATAGGTTCTTTTTATCAAACAAAAGGAACTGATACATCTATTAAATTTTTATTCAAGTGTTTGGTAAAGGATGATCCTGAACCAATAATAGAATATCCACGTGATTTCACTTTAAAGAGTTCTGACTCTACATGGATTAATAACTATTCACTTAAAGTTAAGGTTCTTTCTGGTACAGTAACAGATCTTATTGGTAAGAAGATTACACAAACCAGTGGTACACATGCTTCTGCTATTGTTGATAATGTAAGATATGATGGTAAGTATGATGGAGAAGATCTATATGAGATCATACTTAATGAAGCAAGTGTAAATGGAGAGTTTTCCACAGCTGCAAGAACAAAATTAACTGAGTCTATCACTACTACTGATACTGTGGGTGATAGGATTGATGTAGAATCCACAATGGGGTGGAATAAGAAGGGTGAATTTACTATTGGCAGTGAGAAGTTTACATTTGAAGATAAGAATGTTAATCAGTTTATTATAAAGACTAGAGAAGGTACTACAACATATCCTATAGGAACTCCTGTAACATATGGAGCAAATGTTTCTGGTTCTAGTGTTATATTATTGGTTTATGGTATTTTCTATAATGTAACAAATAAGACAGAAGCACCATATTCAAATACAGGTGATATTCTTGAAATATCAGAACCTGGTTTTACTACGAGTGATGTAAGAATCTTTGATGCTCAAAATAATCTTAGATGGACTCAGACTACTGGATCAGTACAAGTACCTGCTCTGAGCGATTTAAACACCAATGTAGCAGCGATCTATGAGGATGGGGAAGGATATTACATAGCGTCTTCTGGATGGCCTGCACATGCTGTTCCAGCAAATCCTCCTGCTGATGTATCAGATCAGAAGCAATTAAAGATTATTAGAAAGAAACCTATTTCTACAACTGAGACTTATGAGACTAAGTATAGAGATGTAGGTATTGCAACGAATGGTATACCATTTGCAGGATATAAAGATAAAGATGTTATTTTAGATGGTCCTATTACTAAGATAACTGTTGATCATAAAGGTAATGGATATAAAGATAATCCGTTTATATTAATTGGTGGAGTTGCTAATCGTGCTATTGCACATCTTTCTGGTGAGACTATAGAGTCTGTAACGGTAACTAATGCTGGAGATTATACTTCTGTTCCTACAGTAGAAATTGTATCTGGTAGAAATGGTACTGGAACTGCTGTTGTTACTAATGGGGAAGTTACTAGTATTAGTATTAATGATGCTGGAGAGTATTATTCAACTCCTCCTGTAGTAAGAATTACAGATTCAGCAGGAAAGGGTAGATTTGCAGAATATACTACTACTGTTAATACTGCTGGTGCTATTACTTCTTTTAACAAGGTTAATGGTGGTAATTATTATTCACAAGCACATATATCAGTTGAGGTTATTCCTGTAGGTTCAGGAGCGACTGCAACTGCAACTGTTACAGAATGGAGAAAGGACAAGTTCTATAAGAATAGAAATAATGTAGATTCTGAAAATGGATATTGGTTCCAGAATTTTGATGCTCCTAAAGGATATGGATATGCTTATTATGCATCTCCTACTACATTAAGAGCAAATGACACTGGAGCAACTCACTCACCTATTTTAGGATTTGCATATGATGGTAACCCCATATATGGTGCTTATGGTTATACAGACTCACTAGACGCAACCAGTGCTATTGTTCAGATGACTTCTAGTTATCTTGGTAATACTACTAGACCCAATGGTCCTTCTACAACAACATATCCTGTTGGTACTTTTATTCAGGATTGGGTGTTTACAGATGGAGCTGGAACATTAGATCAAAATAATGGACGTTTTTGTGTTACACCAGATTTCCCTGGTGGAACCTATGCATATTTCATTACAGTAGACTCTTCTGGTGATCCAAGATTCCCATATATCTTAGGAAATAATTATTATTCATTGCCATTAGATTCTAATTATAATTCTAATATATCTCAAGATGATTTACCAGTTAATGCAAACAGATTAAGAACTTCTGGTATCAGTAAGAATGGTGTTAAAACATTCGCTAAAGTTAAGGATGTAACTAGAGGTACTGTATCTTCTGCTTCAATTATTAGTAGTGGATCTAATTTCTCTGTTGGTGGTAATCTAGTTATTGATGACAGTGATACAGATGGTTCTGGATCTGCTGGAGAAGTAGAATCTGTTAAGGGAAGAACAGTATCATCTATTGAATCACAGTCTACAAAAGCGTTGTATGTTGAACTTACTAATAATGCTTATCTCTTTGATACTGGTACTATTACACAAGCAAATACAGGTGCTACAGGTGAGATTGTAGGTGATGTATTCACTGCTAAGAAATTTGCTTTACGTAATGTAACAGGAACCTTTAATAGTACAGATGTACTATCATCAAATACAAAGGTATTAAATTTAATATTAGATAAAAAATCTTCTTATAGTAAGAGTGCTACACTCACATTTAGTGATGGGATTAATGCTCCTGTTGCTACTGGTCAAATATTAGAAACTACTAAAGATCAAAATAGTGTTAAAATTAAAGTTTTAACTGGTATTTTTAGTGTCTCTGATACTCTTTTCTTAAGAAGTAGTGATTTAATTAATACTACAGGTTCTAAGATTGTTTCTTATAGTTCTTTAAGTGAAGGATTAGTACCATTTAAAGTTCAGGATAATGTAGCATTACTAACAACATTAGATGTACATGGTGTTGCAACTGGTGAGAAGATTAATATTGATATTAATCCAAGTGATACAACATCTACAACAACTTGGTATGTAAGAAAAAGAATTTATCAAGAAGCAGTACTGAAGAACCCAGTCATATCAACGACTCTCAGCGACACTGGTGTGGGTAGAGTTGCTATCTTGAATGGTGGTGGGGATTATACAACTGGAACTTATGGAGGACTACCAGGAGATCCTAACAATGTTGCATTGTCTGGTGGATCAGGATCTGGTGCTAAAGCAAAGATAGTTGTTTCTTCTACTGGTCTTGTCAATGAGATAACTATTACAGATAAAGGAACTGGGTATAAACAGTTTGATGTTCTTAGTGTTTCTGGTGCTGCGTTAAGTAAAGCAGGAGGATCTACTAAGCCTGACCTTCAATTGAGTGTAGATCATGTAGGATTATCCATTCAGAATACAATTTTAACGGTTGCTATTGTTGATAATATTACTGTAGGTGATAAATTACAAATTGGTAGTGAAATTGTTAAAGTAAAATCAAAGTCTGGTAGTTCTTTAACTGTTGATAGAGCACAAGATTCAACAACCGCAGTTGATCATTTCAATGGTGCTGTTGTTTCTGTGTATAATTTTGGATATGCTTTACCAGTTGATCATGCTACTGGTGCTGCTGCTACTGATGCAAAAATAGTTTCATATGATTCAAGTACTCAAAAAGCAGTATTTGCATGGGATTATGATCAAACAACTGCAACTATTAATAAGGTAGATCTTAATACAACTTTCTATGATAATAGTGTTGATAAGAAATTAGTTGAAATAATATCACTTACTGCTCCAGATACTTATTTTGAATTCTCTTCTGATAATACTACATTTACAAGAAATCCAAATCTTGATGTAAAAGAGTATTACAAATATAAGTTTAATATAACTCACATCTCAATGAGTGGTGTTGGTTTTGATATATCTCCTAGTAAGAATTTTAATCTTGTTACACCAGAAAGAACTATCCATATTAATAATGAATGGGTTGATTTCAAATTAGGATTTGGATCAAGAATATCAACAAATACATATTCTACTAAACAGGAAATACAATACAAGAAATATTATTATTATGATAGAGATGGTTTAGTTAATTCGGAAAATAGTTACCTCAATGTCATCCAAGATCCTTTACAAGGAGAGAAAACTTCTTTATATGTAACTCCTACTAAAATCGTATATTCAACTGATACAAAGGCATCTCATGATGGTACAGGAAATATTACATATACATCTACGTCATCGTTTTCTATTGGTGAAATAAATTCCATTAATATTACAAATATTGGTAAAGATTATAAAAAGATTCCTATTGTAACTGGAATTTATGATAAAGATGGAAATATTGATAAAACACCAGTTTGTTTCTTAAACAGTATTGATATTGGTATTCCTATTAGTATAAAGATTGAGAGTAATGGAGGAACATATCATAATGATCAAACAATAAAGTCTAGTGTTAGATCAAATTATATTATCAAATTATCTGGATTTATAAGTAATGCTTATGATATAGGTGAGACTGTAGTTCAGAGATCTGGAACAACTGAAATTGCTCGTGCTAGAGTAACTTTATGGAGAAGAGGATCTAATATTTTAGTTGTAGATAGGGTTCAAGGTTCTTTTAAAGAGAATCAATCTATTATTGGTTTAGGTGGAGGTAATACAGCAATAATTGAAGATATTAGTTATACCGAATTCAATCCTATAATTAAGACTTACTTTGATAATATTGGAAAATTTACTTCAGATTTTGGTAAAGTTGGTGATGCTAATCAAAAGTTGCATGATTCAAATTATTATCAAGATTATTCTTACTTAATTAAATCTAAGACTCCAATTAATACTTGGAGATCTTTGATTAAAGAAACAACACATCCTGCTGGATTTAAGTTGTTTGGTGAAGTTCTTATTGAATCTTCTGCTCAAACTCCAATGAGCAGTAGTTCGGTAACTACTCATAATAGTTTTGTAGAACTTAAATCAAACATTACTGTACAGAGTGTTAGAAAACAAATTACTCAGTATATTGTATCAACAAAATCTCATTCGTGTGAAAGAGGTGTTGGATCTGTATCTGCTGATTCTGCCAACCTTTCCGAAGTTAAATCAAATAATATAAAACTTACTACTGCTTTTGATGGTGCTTTATCAAATAAAGGTAACTTAGCAGGAACTAAAACCTTTAATATTGTTGATGATTCGGGAAATTCTGTAGTCCCATATAATGAACAAGCTTTGATGATTACCCTTGATGGTATATTCCAAGAACCTGGAGCTGCATATACTATATCTGGTAGTCAAATAACATTTGCTCAACCTCCTCTTGGTCCAACTACAAAGAATGGACAGTCAGTTCCTGGTGTTAGATTTTATGGAAAACATTATCAGTTTAAGAAAGATACTTTAAATTCTAGATATCTTAAAAAGATTAGGAACATTTATCAAAGAGGTGGTAGATGGATTGATGCTGCTAATCAACTTGACCAAAATAAAGCATATATTCAAGGTGAGACCCTTGGTTATATTAAGAATAAGTTCCCCACATTAACATGGGGTACTCTTTCAGTTAAGTGTTCTAGAGACATTGGTTTTATTGTAGATGCACTTTCACATGATATAAGATTTGGTGGTAATCAAAGCACTGTTGAAGCAATTGAGAAGTACTTTAATAATGATATCCTTGATTATATCCAAGGAGAGCAAGAAGAAACACTAGAAGCATATGAGTATGCTGTTGAACTTGCTAAGAAAGCAATGACTAACAGTTTACCTGTTGGTACTTATACTACAGTAGCACCATATGCTAATATTAATATACTGGCAGATAGTTCTCCTAAGTGTGCGGATGTTGAATCTGCTCTGACTACTCTTGCTGGTGTTATAAGATCAGTCTTCAGTGGTGGTGTTGGATCCGTAGCATTATCTTATCCAGATTATATTGATGGTAAAAATAAAGTCTTTGATTTATACTATGAGGATGGAATAGGTGTTGCTACAGAACCCAATGAGAATTTATTAATTGCTATTAGTGGAGTCATACAACATGATTCTGCTTATACTATTGACAGAACATCTGTACCAAATAAGGTTGTATTTACAAGTCCACCACTCTGGGGTCAAGGACCAAATACTAAGACATTACAGGAACCTTTAGCAGTAGATAAGTTTTTTGCTTATGGTATTGGTAATTACAAAAGATGTGAAGTTAATAATCAGTCTATTGGTTCTGTTGGATCTACTGGTCCATTTTTGGTGTTAAATTCTGAAGATAAGGAAGTTATCAGTATTGATGATAGTAGATTTGTACTAGTCTTCCTTGATGGTGTTTTACAAAGGAGTGATTCTTATATAATCAATGGTCCTTCTATTACCTTTAGTAAGAAGATATATGATAAGAGTAAGGTTGAGATTCTTTATACTTATGGAAGAGATCTTTCACAAAGTATAACCTTATATGATTATGAGAGGAATGAGTACTATAATGAGATACTAGTTAAATTTGATGGTACTAGTGGAGCATTTAATGCTTTTGAAGCATGGTGGGGTAAGTATCTTGAAGAAGATATGATTGTATATCAGAAGTCTGGAGATATCAAGAAGATTATTGGTAAACTTAAGTCTTATAATATTGATAGTTCTAATGATTTAACTATTCAAGTTTCAGGAAGAAATCCTGATACAACTGCTGGTAAAGTATATTTTTCTGGATTAAAAGATTTTAGTGATGAAATTGAACTTGATCTCTCCTTTGTAGTTACTGTAACTAAGGATGCAGATAATAATTATAAGATGCAAAGAGATGCTTCTAGATGGTTGTATGGAACAGTAAAAGCAGATGAGGCTTTCTATGTTAAAAAGAATGGTCTTGCTAATTTAAGTAAAGATGATCGTATTAAGATTGATGGTGAAGATGAGTATAGAACTATTAAAAAATTACCAAGTTACTTATCACCTAAAACATATAATGCTGGTGGTGATCCATCCAATAGTTTCTTTGGTACGGTTGCCACTACAAATTATAATGGTGATACAGAAGGTATAGGTCTTAGTGTTACATGTACTATCTCTGGTGGTAAGGTAGATACTATTACTTGGGATAAGACTGCTGAAATGTCTGGTTATAAGACTGCACCTATATTACAGTTTATTCCAGTTGATCAAAAAGGTGGTGGAGCAAGAGCAGAAGTAATTGTTGCTCATGGTACTGTTGTTGATATTATTCTTACAGATACTGGATCTGGTTACACAAAAGCACCAGAAGTTATTGTTACAAGACAATATGATATTTGCAAAGGAAATAGAAAGATTGATTCTCTAGTTGAATTAAATCTTAGAAATAAAGTAAGCCCATATTCTCCAGTTTGGATAGGATGTGAAATAAACTTCATTAAAGGCATCGGTGGCGGTGGCGGCGGTGGAGGAGGCGGCGGAGGCGGCGGTGGTGGAGGGGGAGGAACCCCTGAAACACCAGGAGCTGCAATCGTTAATAGTGTTTTAATGCAATCTAGTTTTCCTGATCTAAAAACTAAGATTACTGTTATATTTGATCCTATGACTAGGAGTGCTTCTTCCAGTACTTCACATATAGGAGCAGTTCAGATTACTTGGCCAACTATTAATCAAAATGCTGGTACTAATCTTATTAAGGTCTTTAAGGAAATCACTCACATTCAAACAGGTGGTTCTGTTAAGATGGGAATTCCGTTTATTTACTTAGATGCAAATGGTAATCGCCGTGTTGGTCCTCTTCCTGGAGGTGGAGGAGGCGGTGGAGGAGGTGGCCTACCTTCTGATGGAGGTGGAATTGGTAAAACAACTGTGTATCAATTAGGATTTGTTGATTATCGTCATTATAATCCTTCTTGGAATAGTTCCGCACCTACCAACCTACATAATATGACATTAAGACCATCATTCTTGATGTGGGAGAATGCGAAATTCATGGATACAGGAAATGTACTACATAATTCTGTATCAGTTTCCGCTTTAACTATTGAAGAGATGAACCGATGGGGATATGACCTAGAAGACTTTGCAGATAATGCAGGTTCAGGTGTATCTGATGCTGGATATGTTTTCAATGTTGGATATCCAAGTATAAATTATTATTTGGGAAGGATAAACCAAAATTTAAACGATAGTGATACTATTGTTTATGCAGAAAATACTACTGATTTTCCTGCAACAGGAACTTTACAGTTAGGAAAAGAACAGATCACTTATACTGGTAAACAAAGTGATCGTTTTACAGGATGTACAAGGGGTGTTAATGGTACTACCGCACAATCGCATGATACCAACGAACCTTAC
>Ga0111541_10000309_pt1 | contig 15647 bp, 18 predicted proteins | sample Knorr_S7_td_DCM__FD_83039 | JGI IMG/M metagenome (GOLD analysis project Ga0111541, IMG submission 83039) | Marine microbial communities from Southern Atlantic Ocean transect - Knorr_S7_td_DCM_ad_131m_LV_B (version 2) (version 2) | ecosystem: Environmental > Aquatic > Marine > Oceanic | place...
ATATCATGGCTATAAACTTCCAATCTTGCTCTACTTTTAAAATATCCTGTAGTATGTTTTTTAGTTACTCTATCGAATGCTGTTTGACCTTTTTTTCTATAATAATCACCTCTTAAAAATATGACTTTGTCGAATTTATTTTTAAAACAAATTTTTTTCATAAAACTCTCTCCTACTGGTATTTCACCCTCTTCGATTTTCAAATCTGTGCACTCCCAAGGGTCTTTTCCAAATGTTCCTTCTAATTTTAAAAACAATCCAGGAGATCCCTTTCTTTCATTATGTGGCGCCCTATCATCAGTTATTATTTTAATACCATGAACAATTCCATCATCATTAAAAAGCAGGGATATAACTGATAAATGCGAGAAAACTCTAGTGCCTTGAAATGTTGAAGAGAAAGTATCTTCGTATGCTAAAGCCCAGTAATATGCCTCATCATCATACTCAAAATAAACTTCCTTTAAACCGTATTCATTCGGAGTACATTTATGATAGTCAGCAAATTTATTTTCAAGAGGTTTTCCTGGTGGACCACCATCAGTGCCGCATGCAAAAAACATAAAATCCTTAACTGGTATATCTTCCCAGCTCATCCCAAGCTTTACGTCCCATATAGTAGTTAATATTGGTCTGTCTTTAGTCAAACCATCAAAAGAAATAAATAGATTTATTAAAAATAAATTTATTATTAAAATTTTACTGATTTTGTTGCTCTCTTTGCCTAAATCCTTCACACCTTTTTGATCCAACACTAAAGTATTCCTCACATTCAGCAGTAGTAATTTTACCCTTACCTACTATTTTAGCTATAATATAATCTGTTAATGCAGCAATTGATTTCTCACTTAGGGTTTTTTTACCTTTTTTAGGCATATCCTCTCCCATATCTTCAGCTAACATATCCCAACATATTTCTGGTTTCTTGTAAGCTGATTTATGAAAATAAGGCATTTCTGTTCCTGGTATTCCACAAGTAATAACTTCTATTAATAAATCTCTATCTAACTGAGTTTCTCTCAAGTTTGCTGCATTTCCAGGGGATCTGGGATTTCCTGCACCATTACCAAATGGACCATGACAATATCCGCATTTAATTCGTTCTTTCCAAATTTTTTCTCCAAGAAGAATACTTTTCTCATCAGCAATTACTTTATGGGCAAAGAAAAATAAAAAACAAATTAAAAAAATAATAAATTTATTAGCAAAAATAATTTTCATAAAAAATATTGTAAAGGCTTCTAAATTTATTTCTCTTTTAAAGATTATAAATAAAGAAGCCTTAACTTAATTATAGAGCAAAAACGTATAGTGTAGAAGCGAATTGAAGACCTTCCGTTTCAGGAAGATTTAACCAACTAGCACTATTTTCTCCGCCTGCAATTATCGCAATATACTGTTTTCCATTAACAGAATAAGATATTGGAGGTGCTTTTATATTTGTACCTGTGTAAAACTCCCATAGTTTTTTAAGAGTTTTATCATCATGACAAGTAACTAAACCATCAACCCATCCAGTACACACTAAGCCACCTGAAGTTGCAACAAGACCTGCATAGTTTGCAGCAGGATGCAAATATTTAGCTGAAACTTCGCCAGTTTTAACATCATATGCCGCTATGCTACCTTCTACACGACCTTCAGAAGCAAGAGATCCGCCTAAGAAAATTTCACCAGGAACCATTTCACCTGCTAAAACTTTTTCAGCATCATCATTTGTTTCAATTTCACTACAACCTTCAAATCCAGCTCCATAATGTAGTTTAGTAACTGGGTTAAAAGCTGTTGGCCACATATTTACACCACCTTGTAAGTGAGGACACATTACAATTGGTCCACCACCTCTTCTAGGGGCTCCTCCAGCAACATATTCTTGAAGACCTTGACCTTCTTTATATCCTAAAGGAATTCCCGTTTTAGGATCAATACCTTCAGTCCAATCAAGTTTTTCAATATATTGAGCAGCACTTAAAAACTGACCATTGGTTCTATCTAGTTGATAATAGTATCCGTTACGGCCAAAATGCACAACTTGCTTTCTCATTTCTCCTTCGTACATTTCATCTACTAATTGATGAATACCTACCTCATCATAATCAAGGTAATCACCTGGAGTATACTGGAAATACCAATTTAAATTTCCATTTTGAGAATCGATAGCTAAAAGTGCATCAGAATATAAGTTGTCCCCTGGTCTAAATTCAGGGTCAAACATCGGAACAGGATTACCAGTTCCTACAAAATATTCTTTAGTCTTAGGATCATAAGTTCCAGTTACCCAAGCTGCAGCACCACCTGTTTTCCAAGCTACTTGTGCTGGATCAGTCCATGTTTCTGAACCTGGCTCACCTGGAGCTGGAACAGTGAAAAATCTCCACAACTCTTTTCCATCTGCAGGGTCTACACCAGATATCCAACCACGTGTACCCCAGTCTCCAAAAGCATTATGAACAAGAATAACACCATCAGCAACTAATGGTGCAGCTCTAAATCCTTCACCTAGTTCAGTTGCAATAACTGATTCCCAATTCATTTCACCAGTTTCGTCATCAATTGATATAACTCTACCATCTTCAGTATTAATAATTACTGCGTTACCCCATAGAGCCGCTCCTCTAGTTACTGGATTACCAATAACATCAACATCATTTTCAGGATCAAATGTCCAAACGATACTCGGATATTTTCCAGTTAAATCAATTTTATAAACAACATCCCACAAACCAGTAACGTACATAAAGCCGTCTTTTACTAAAGGTGTCGATTGATGCGATCCAAGTCCATCAGAGCCTTCAGCTATATCACCTAAAGGAATAGTGTAAGCGACCTTCATGTTTTGTACATTAAATCTGTTAATTTGATTTAGTTCTACATATCTTGCACCATCTAGAGATTTATGGTGAGTAAGCCAATTCTCAGGTTCAGACATGGCGTTCGTTAGTCTATCCATATTAACCTCAGAATAAACTGTTGAACTAAATAAAAAAATTACAGAAAAAAAAGATAAAAATTTCTTGTAATTCATTTTTCCTCCCATCTATTTTAACCTTTAATTGTGACAAATCAGCACAAAGGTTAATAAGTTACTAATTTCATAAAAAATACTAGCACTTTAAGATTATTAAAAAATTAAATAAATTTTTAAAATAATTTTCTACTAAAAAATACTAATAAATTTTTATAATATAAATCCCTTGGTATTATAAGGAAAACTGAGTTATTTGAATATGATATGGAAAAACATTATTATTTTCTTAGGTGGTTAATTCCAAATTCTTTGTTAATATTTTTGGCTATCGGTGCATGGCATTATGGATTTTTATTTAATTTATATGCTTATGACAAAAGTTATATCTCAACTCTTATAACAATAATTTATTTAGTTACATCTTTGTACTGTCTTTATCGTATGTTTATTATTTCTGATCAAATAAATCAATCAAATTTAATTAAAGCAATAATTAACAGTAATTCGAATGCAACCATTTCAGTTAATAAAAATATTATAGAAATTGATGAAAAATTAAAAATAGATATTAATAATTACCTCTCAGAACATTTAAAAAATTTAATCAACTTTAAAAAAGATAACAACAAAGACAAAGAAAATATTCTACTTGATTTATTTTTAGATAAACTTAAGGGAGAAATTAAAATTGGATCTTTTATTTCAGATTCATTATTTAAACTTGGACTATTAGGAACAATCATAGGCTTCGTTTTAATGCTTCAACCAATAAGTAATGTTAATTCTTTTGATGAAATTTCAATTAAAAATGCTTTAACAGCAATGAGTGCTGGAATGTCTATAGCTTTATTTACAACTTTATCAGGATTGATTGGAAGTTTACTATTAAAAGTTCAATATTATTTTTTTGAGAATTCTACTGAAAAATTATTTCACCAAGTTTCAGAATTAAGTGAAATTCATATCAAAGAATCAAACATTAAATAAATTATCAAATGCGAAGATTTGGTTTCAATTCAAATCAAGAAACATTCGATCCTTTTACAGATCTTCTTTTCAATGCCTTACTTGGATTTGCTTTTATGTTTAGTATAGCTTTTATGTTGATAAAACCAACGCCAGAAGAAGCTAAAATAGATCCTAATGCTGAATATATAATAACTGTATCATGGCCTGATGAACATCCTGATGATATCGACACATATGTTGAAGATCCTGAAGGCAACATTGTATGGTATCACATTAGAGAATCAGGATTAATGCACTTAGACAGAGATGATAGAGGAAATTTTAAAGATACTATAGTTTTGGATGGCGAGAAAATAAATAACCCAATTAATCAAGAAACTGTAACTCTTCGTGGAATTATGCCAGGTGAGTATGTTGTTAATGTCTTTCACTATTTAGCAAATACAGTAGATGAAATTCCAGTAAAAGTTAAAGTAGAAAAAGTTAATCCTAAAATTAAAGTAATTTTTTATGAAACTTTATATGTTAAAGGAAAAGGTGATGAACTTACAGCTGCAAGGTTTATTTTGGATAAAGAAGGAAAGGTGTTAACTGTATATAAAAAAAATAAAAAACTCACAACATTAACAAGACAGAGAAAATAATGGTCTTTAGCCCTTTTACAATTCCCATACTTACATCTGATATATTAATAATTACAGCAATATTTGTATTTATAACAATTATTTTATTAATTATAATTTTAAGAACAAAAATAAATTGGTTTGCAAAATTTTTAATAATTGTTTTTTCAACTTTTTTTTATGTATTATCATATCAGGGTATGATGAGTTTTGCTGGATGGCCTAGTGAAAATCAATTACCAGATAAATTTCAAATTCATTGGACATATGTTAAGGAACCCGATAAATTTACAAAAGCCGAGGGTGCTATATTTATTTGGATTGAAGAATTAGATCAGTATAATGTTCCTGCGGGTACTCCCAGATCTTATAAATTACCATACACGCCTCCTTTAGAAGATGAAATTTTAGATGTGCAATCACATATAGAAAGTGGAGTTGAACAATCAGCTGAAGTAAAGAAATTAGATAAAGACGAAATTGATTTATATAACCAAAAAAATAGAGAAAACACTCTTCAATCTGAGACAAAAAACTCTCAGGGGTATCAAATATTTGATTCATTAGGTGGTGTATACCAAATTACTTTTGGTGAATTACCACAAGCAGAACTTCCTGAAAAAAGTCCTTTCTAAAATTTTTAAAATTATAATTTAAAAAATCATTCCATTTTCAAATTTAAGAATTCTATTCGCATCTTTAATTTCACTTTCTAAATGAGTTATAGTTAAGATAGTAATTTTATTTTCATCAGAAAGTTTTTTTAAATCAAACAGAATTTTTTCTCTTGCATTAGGATCAAGTCCTGATGTTGCCTCATCCAAAATTAATATTTTAGGATCTTTAAGTAAGGCTCTTGAAATTTCCAACCTTCTTTTCATACCACCACTTAAATTTCGAGCTTTATAATTTTCAAAATCTTTCAAATCAAATTTGATTAAAAGTTCATCAATTTTAGGCCTTGAAATTGATCTTTTCATGCCATGAACATCTGCATAAAAAATTAAATTTTTTATGACACTTAAGTCAAAATCTAAAGTGTGTTGTTGAAAAACAATTCCAATTTTATTTAATATATAGGTTAGATTATTCTCTAAAGTTTTTCCAAAAAAATTAATAGAACCACTATCAGGATATGACAATCCTAGTAATAAATTTAAAAGGGTAGTCTTGCCTGCGCCATTTTTTCCAATTAAAGCTAAGTATTCTCCTTCAGATACATCAAAGGATACATTATCTAATACTTTTAATTTACCAAAACTTTTTGATATATTTTTTACCTGAAGAATCATAGATGATTAGCTTCTAAAATTAATGGATGATCAATTATAATTTTTTTATAAATTAAATCAATTTCATCACTATCATAATCAGACATATCATTGATTGCGATGTTTTTTTCTAGTACAATTTCCATAGGGGAATTATTACAAAAAATTATTCTGTTAGCAAACATAATTGCTTCTTTTAAATCATGTGTAACTAAAACTGCAGTTACTTTATTTTTATTAATTAATTTTATTGTTTGATTTCTTAATTGATTGGCTAGAGGTTTTTCCAATGATACAAAAGGTTCATCCATTAATAAAATATTTGGCTTATTAACAAAGGCTCTCGCAATAGATACTCTTCTCTTCATTCCTCCTGATAAGTTATTAGGGTAAACATTAATAAAATCTTTCAATCCTACTTCATTTAAAATTTCATAAGCAGAATTATTTTCAAGACTGTGTTTGTTACAAATTAATAATACGTTTTCTAAAGCAGTTAGCCAAGGTAATAAATTATGAGCTTGAAAAATAAAACTCATTTTTTTATCACTAATATTTCTATTTATTTTAATTTGACCTTCGAAATCAGTGTCATTACCTGAAAGAATATTCAACAATGTTGATTTTCCTATGCCTGAGGGTCCAACTATAGCTAAAACTTCATTATTTTTAATTTCTAAATTAAAATTTTTAAGTATATTTAAAGAATTAAAATTTTTTTTATTTATAGCATCTACCTGTAGAAAAGTTTTATTTATATTATTAAATAAAATATCAATCATAATTTTCTCCAATGTGTAGCCTTTTTTTCAATAGGGATCATAATAAAATTTTCTATTATTAATATAATTGACATAAAAAATATTGCATATGCAAGTAAACCAGAAATATCAAAAAAAGAAAAAAATACTTGTAATTGAAATCCTATGCCATTTCCCCTTCCTAACAACTCAAAAACAAGAACTATTTTCCATATCAATGAAAGACCGGTCCTAGCAGATGTCATTAAATAGGGATATAATTGAGGAAGAATTATTTTTGTCCAAATAATTAGATTATTTAACTGATAAACTTTACCTATTTGAAAATAATTTTTTTCCATGGATTTTGTCCCCTCTCTTATATTTACTATAACAATTGGTATTTTATTTAAAACAACAGCAGCAATTAAAGCTGTTTCAGTAAGACCTAGCCAAATATAAAATAGTATGACTAATACTATTGCTGGAATGTTTAATCCAATAATTACCCAGCTATCAAAAAAATAATCTAGAATTTTAATTTTTGCTAATAAATATCCTATTATAGATCCTAAAATCATTGCTATAGAAAAAGATATAAAAGCCCTGGTAAAGGTTGCTATTGTATCGGCAATAAGCTCACCTTCTGAAAGATGATATCCAATATCTTTGATTACATTGTAAGGTGAAGGGAATAATCTATGTTCGATAAAATAGGATAAAATTAACCATATAGCTATAATAGTTAAAAAGGAAAGTGATCGAAAAATTGATGGAAGTGAACTATTAATTTTCATCTTCCACCAATTATATAATATTTAATCTATATATGCTTTCCAAAACGTGTCTGGATCTAAACTATTTGCAGATCCAACCAGTTTTTCGCCTCCAATAGCTGCCATAACAGCAAAAACACTTGAGGCCGAATTAATATGATCAATTTTAAATTCTTCAACAATACCATCTCTGTAAGCATCTCTTAGTGTTAAAAACAATGTTTCATCTTCATCTGCTTTCATTTTCTTTTTAAGAGATTCCCATTGACCTAAATCATTTAAAAGCATTTCTTTTGTTTGGTAAGAAGAATCTATAAAAGCAGATACTAAATCTTTATTTTCTTCAGCCCAAGCTTTATCAAAAGCCCATCCTAATAAAGGAGTTTGACCATTTAGATTAAGAGCGGTTAGAACATCTTTAACTGATATAACTTCAGTCATACCCATAGCCTTTAACCTAGCATTATAATGCCAAAAATTTAAAACAGCATCAACATTACCTTCAATTAGTTGCTCATTAATTACAGGTGGTGCAGCAAATACAGTTTCAACTTCGTTTTTCAAATCAATACCAAATTTTTCCTTTGCATAAGCTTGAAGTATAACCCAGCTCTTGTCTACAGGTCCTCCAGCAATACCAAGTTTTTTTCCTTTTAAATCTGAAACATCATTAATACCACTGCCAGGAGATGTGATAAGTCCTCCAACAGTTTTCGAATGAGGAACTAAAGTGTAGTTCGCTCCTTCAGCTCTTTGTCTATTTACCCATATATAATCAGTTAAAATAACATCAACTTCCCCGCCTTGAAAAGCTGTTGCTGTAGCATTTTTATTTGCTAGTCCAACAACCTCAAGTTCGTATTTATTTTTTTTATCTAAATCATGGTCAAGCAATGTTTTTAATTCCCAATTAGCTGTACCCCATTTTAAAACTCCAACTTTAATTAATGGTTTTTTTCCATCTTGAGAAACTGCATTAACACCAAATGATAAAAGACAAAAAAATAAAACTAAATAACTTAATAATTTTGCTTTAAACATTAAACCTCCTAAATCTTAATGTAACAGACTATATTTACAATTTTAAAATAAAATATAAATTAATAGCATCAAAATTTTATACAAATAATTTGTAGTTATTTATATAAATTATTAATTCATTATTATAGAAATAATAACAAATATAATTACAATAATTTCAATAATTAAAAATTGTTAATTTTTTGGAGGTAAAATGTTTAGGAATTTTTTTACAATAATATTTATATGTTTTTTGTCATTTTCATTATTTGCTGAAGGAAATCTTGCTTCACAACCTACTAAACTTGAATTAGAAATTAGAGGTGATCTTTCAATGAACACGACATCTTTTGATTTAGAAACAGGAAAATATTATAAGTGGATAATTGAATCTGATGGTATAGAAGAAATGATGATTCAAGCTCCAGATATTTTTAGAAATGTTTGGGTAAGTCAAATTGTTATAGATGAGCGTGAGATTCATGGTGTTAATTCATTATATGGAATTGAATTCGATGATGAAGGCGAAGTAGCAATATTCTTAGTACCTATTAGACCTGGAAAATTTGAGTTTTATGTTAAAGGATATAAAAATAGAGGTATGCTAGGAACTTTTAATGTTAAATAAAATTATTTGTATATTAATTTTTATTACTCTGTGTTCTGGTTTGAATGCAAAGAACACAGGGTTGATATTTGTTTCAAATGAAAAAACACATGATTTAACAGTTATAGATTCTGAAACTTTAGAAGTAATTAATTCAATACCTACTTCAAAAAGGCCTCGCGACATGCATTTCAATCAGGATAGAACTTTAATTTACGTTGCTTGTGGAGACAACGATGTAATTGATATAGTTGATATAGAAAAACAAGAAGTTATTGGGAGTTTAGATACTGGTCCAAGCCCGGAAGCTTTTATGTTTAGTCCAGATTATAACTATATTTATGTTTCAAATGAAGAGGATTCTACTTTAGGGGTACTTGATGTAAATGATAATATTATTGTTGAAACAATACCGACTGGTGCTGAACCTGAAGGTGTTCTTGCTACTAAAAGTGGAAAAATAGTATATGTGACTTCGGAAGTTGCTGACATGGTTCATGTAGTTGATGCAGAGGGATTATTTGTAACAGAAAATATTTTTGTTGGCACAAGACCTAGAAGACTTGCAATGACACCAGATGAAAAAGAACTTTGGGTTTCAGCAGAATTGTCTGGAGAAATGTATATAATTGATACTTCAACATATGAAGTTACAGATATAATAAATTTTTTACCTCCTGGTTTTAGACCAGAAGATGTCACACCTGTTGGTTTTAGAATAAACAAAGAGGGCACAAAAGCTTATGTTGGATTAGGAAGAGCAAATCATGTTGGAATTGTTGATGTAAAATCAAGAGAGGTAGAAGATTACATTTTAGTAGGAAGTAGAGCCTGGGAAGTAGAATTTTCAAAAGATGAAAATACACTCTATGTTGCTAATGGATTGAGTGATGATATTTCTATTATTAATTTAGAAAATAATGAAGTAGTTAAATCTATAGCGGTTGGGAGAGTCCCGTATAAGGTATTGATTGACTATATTGAATAATAATAATGAAATTTAAAATAATTTATTTAATTTTAATTTTAATTATTCCAATAAATTTCGGATTTACCAAGGATTTAGAATCAGTTAATATTGCTTATATTGAAATTGAAAATGATTCTAGATATGACCCAGATGTTGCATATACAAGAATACAATTAAAACCAACTGGAAGACCGTTTGCTGGTGCACTTGTTGCTTATGGCGAATCAGAAAAATTGTTTGATATTTTGGGAAAAGAAATTGAAATAAGTAGATTTGTCGTAAAAGATAATGAAGAAATACTTAATAAAATAAAAGAACTTGTATCACAAAATACGCATTTTTTTATTATTGATGCAGATAGTAGTTTTTTTAAAAAAATTCCAGAATTTGATTTAAAAAATATAGCTATCTTTAATATTACTGAACCAGATGATAGTCTAAGACAAGAAAATTGCGATAGTAGAGTTTTCCATACTATACCAAGTTATTCTATGTTATCTGATGCACTAGCTCAGTACCTCGTTTTTAAAAATTGGAAAAAAATCCTTTTACTTAAAGGACCGTATGAAGAAGACACTATTATTGCAGATTCTTTTATTAATTCATCAAATAAGTATGGTCTTGATATAATTGAAACAAAGGACTTTATATTGTCTAATGATCCCAGAAAAAGAGAAGAAAATAATTTAGCACTTTTAACAATTGGCAAAAAATATGATGTAATTTATTTAGCAGACTCAGATGGTGAGTTTGGAAGATATTTACCTTATTCTACAAAAAATCCAAATCTTGTAATTGGATCAACTGGATTAACTGCTGAAACATGGCATTGGTCTTTTGAAAGACATGGAGCACCTCAATTAAATAGTCGGTTTGCAGATATTGATGATAGTAGAAGAATGTCCAACTTTGATTGGGCAGCATGGGCTGCTGTTAATACTATTTTCAAAAGTTCTATGAAATCCAAATCGGTAGACTCAAAAAAGATTATAGATTTTTTCAAAAGTGATAAATTTGGTCTTGATGGATTTAAAGGTCCTAGATTATCATTTAGACTATGGGATAATCAAATGAGACAACCAATTCTATTATCTACTCACAATGCTTTAATATATAAGACACCGATTGAAGGTTTTCTTCATGAAAAAAATGATTTAGATACACTTGGAAGTGATGAATTAGAAACTAGATGTAGTTTTACAAATAAATGAACAATATTATCTATTATAAATCTTTTTTAGCAATATTAGAAAGAGAAATTATTAAATTATTTAATCAAAAAGGTCGTCTTCTATCTTCTATAGTAAGACCATCTTTATGGTTATTTATTTTTGCAGCAGGTTTCGGCAATATATTTGGAGTATCAATAATTCCACCCTATGAAACATACATCACTTACCAAGTATATGTTCTTCCTGGATTAATTGGAATAATTTTACTCTATAATGGAATGCAATCATCTCTATCTATAGTTTATGATCGAGAGATGGGAATGATGAGATTACTATTAGTATCACCAATCCCTAGATGGTATATGCTTTTTTCAAAAATTATTGCCTCGACGATACTATCAATAATACAAGTTTATGTTTTTTTACTTCTTTGTTTTGTTTTTGATATATCTCTACCATTTATAGGACTCTTATATATATTGCCTTTTTTAGTTATTTCGGGATTTATGCTTGGCTCTCTAGCTTTACTTATAACTGTTTATATCAAACAGCTAGAAAACTTTGCTGGTATTATGAATTTTGTAATTTTTCCAATGTTTTTTTTATCAACTTCATTATATCCTGCTTGGAAAATAAGAGAAAGTGGAAATGAAATATTATATTGGTTGCTTCAACTAAATCCGTTTACTCATAATGTTGAATTAATTAGGCACTCCGCATACAGTTCATTTAATTTAAATTCATTTTTAATAGTTTTGTTATCTGGTTTATTTTTCTTTTTTACATCAGCTTATGGTTATAGTCCAAAATTTGGATATGCAAAAAAACTAACCAACCCTTAATTTTATAAAATTATATATATCATCATTATACTTATTAAAACACTTTGAAAAATGTAAATTGTGACCATCTAAAATTGAAAATTCTTTAATATTTTCATCTGCATGAAAAACACATAAATTATTTTCAAAATAATACTCCTTATTTTTTTTCTTAATTGTTTTTATAATTTTTACCCCTTTTATTTTTTTTAACCATTTCAATGTCATGTGGTTTTCTCTTATATCATCAGGACTTATAAAAATTAGTGATGGAATCGAAAAACTATTTGATATTTTTTTTATGTCTTGTTTTCTATGTTTTAGAAAACCTCTTCTTTGAAAGTAAAGATACCTAGGACCATAACAAGAAGGGCTAAAAGCAATTATAGAATTAACTAAATCTTTATTTTGAGATACTAAATACAATGAATGCCATGCGCCACAAGAATGGCCAATTAAAAAAATATTTTCTGTTTTAAAACCATTGTTTTTAAAATTATCAATCAAATTTTTAAGACTTTTTCTTATTTTCTCGTGCTTTGAAATACCTTGATAAGGAAATGGAAAATTACTAGCATTTGGTATCTTCATATCACCTTGAATATTATTTGTACAATTTAGGTAAAAATAATAATCAAAGTTATTTTTTAATTTATAAAAAATTTCAGATAAATAAGCGAATTCATTATAAGTTGAGCATATTCCATCCATTCGATCATCATTTAATGATCCTGGCGTATAGATAAATAAAAGTTTTTTACTAATTTCTGTATTTTCAATTTCATTTTGAAAAGTTATTTTGTTATAATTTTTTTCATTAAAAGTTATAAAAGAACTTTGCATTATATCTTTAGTATATTCATCACTATTACAAACAATACTTTTTAGTAAAAAAAAAAGAAATATTAATTTTATTGAAATTTTCATTTCTTATCTTTAGCAGATACAAAATTCATTCTATAAAATATTTTATATTTATCTTTTAGAGAAACTAAATGATATATAGCAGCAGATATATGCACAAAAATAATTAACATAAATATAATTGCTAGATAAAAATGAAATTCTATAAGAACATCTGCAATATCGTCATTTTCAATCATTATTATATTAGGTAATGTAAAATAGCCAAATAGAATTATATCTAGATCACTTAACCAATTGTATAAAAATCCTAACAAAGGAATTGTAAATAATAAAAAATATACAATCATATGAGTAATTTGAGATAAAATTAAATGATATTTAGGTAACAAAATATTGCTTGGTTTTTTATTGTTTAATCTCCAAATAATTCGTACAAAAACTAAAATCATTATAATACTTCCAAAAGATTGGTGCAAATCTATTAATTCTAATTTTGCAGATGAAAAATTTAATGTACTTAATCTTATACCACTAGCAAATTGAAAAAATAACAATATCGCTAATACCCAATGCAATATTATAGCAACTAGACCCCATGTATTTGAGGATCCTTTATATTTAAATGTCATTCTAATCTTCTAATAAGTTAATTTTAGCTCTAGCAAATTTATGATGACATGTTTGACATTCTTCAAAAGCTACTTTAAATTTTGTCCATACTTCATCTTTATTTTTTTCCGCAGAAGCAATTATAAAATCATCAACTGCATCAACAAAATCTTGATTCATTTTTAAAAATAATTCTCTTTCAGTCCACATTGATGATTTTGAACCACCTCTTTCAGAATCAGGCATAGAATACGATGGAAACTCAATACCAAGTTTTTTTAATTGTGTACCAATTTTTACTAGTCTTTCAAAATCTATATCTCCTGATTTAAAAATCCTATCAACTTTAATAACAATCTTTGTCATTTTAACCATATTCTTTTCTCTTTTTTTATTATCTTTTGCTTCGGAAGAGAAAGAATAGAAAAAAATAAAAAATATAGATAAAATTAAAATAATTTTTTTTTTGAATATTAAAAATTTATTAATTTTCATATGCATTATAATAATTGCAAATTTTTAAAAAAATAGACTAAATTACTATAATTATTTATTAATAATTTTTTTATTCAAAAAAATAATATTAAGCTGATGTTCCCTAGACTAAATAAACTCCTAAACTCTTGATTCTTGTCATTTATATAAGTTTATAATTATAATAAATTTAAATGATTTTTATAGAAATTATAATATATATTAAAAAAGTGATTTGTTTTTAAAATGAAAAAAATTTGTATTATATTTGGACATCATAATTCAAAAAATTCTTTTAATGCTGCTATTAAAGATACTTTTATAAAAGAAGCAAAAAAGTGTGGTCATCAAATAGACTTAATAAATTTATTTGAGGAAAAGGAACAACTTCCTTTTTATAATTCAGACTTTAATCCTCCTCCAGATATAGTTTTAAAATATAGAAAAAGATTGGAAAATGCTGATATCATGTTTTTGATAGGATCATGTCATAATTTAAGACTGAATGCTATTTTAGAAAATTGGGTTGATTGGGTATTACATCCAAAATGGTTTTTTACATATAGATCGATAATTACAGATAGTAAGTTTTTTAAAAATTATGGATTTCCTGTACCTGGAGCGATGAAAGGTAAGCTTGGAATAGTTTCAATTACCTATGGCGGACCAATGATAAGTTATTTTAATTTTTCGATTTTTGATAATATTCCTTATCGAAGAATTAAGAAATCTGTTTTTCAATTAGGAGGATTAAAAACTAAATACATAAGATTTTATTCAGTTTTGCCTACAATGACAAAAAATGAATTTGAACACCATATGAAAAGAGTAAAAAACTTAGCAAAAAGTTTATAATTTTCTTCTTCCCTTCCGACAATGGCTCAACTTCTAACTCGCAGATCTGTAGTCTAAAATCAATACTTAGATTATTTTAAATATGCTTAAAATTTTTAGTTATTATCTGGGTACCATATTTCAAATTCACAGTTATTTAAAAGATAATTAATAATTCTAGAAATAAAAGTGCCATGACTAACAAGGGCTATTTTTTTTTCCGATCTTTTAAAAATCCATTCTTTAAATATTAAAACACGTTTATCTAAATCTTCCATAGATTCAAAAATTATCTTTTTTTCATCTATGCGGATATTGTTGTTCCACCAAAAATCTTTTAAATTATCAAAATTAAAATCTGGAAATTCTTTTGCTAGAATTGAAGGCTGTCTTCCTACTTCACTAGAGCACAAAGAATGTTCCCTGACGAAAGGTAATAGCACAGCTTCTTGAGGTAAATTTGGAAAGATCAAACTGAAAGTTTGCAAAGCTCTTGTAAGAGGAGAGCAAAGCACTAAATCAAAATCTACATTTTTTAATTTCTTCTGAGTATCTTGTGCTTGTTTTTTCCCATAGGAAGTTAGTTTAGCATCATAATAAAAATTAGGATTATCCAAATCAAGTGCTACATTTGCCTCTGATTCTCCATGTCGAATTAAATAAACTTTTTTATTCATAGAAAATAAATTTTATATATTTAAGTATAACAAATTAATCAACATTTTAGTATTGGCGCGCCCGAGAAGAGTCGAACTCCTAACCTCCAGATCCGTAGACCATGGCTCGTGCACAAGATTGAATTACGGGAAAAATCATTTGTAAAATCAAAAAAAATATTTAAAGAGTTACCAAAAACTTTGATTTTTTTTTGATAGACCGAATAAATTAGATTTTTCTTATGCTTTATAAGATATTGTACAATTTTA
>Ga0111541_10000310_pt1 | contig 15625 bp, 14 predicted proteins | sample Knorr_S7_td_DCM__FD_83039 | JGI IMG/M metagenome (GOLD analysis project Ga0111541, IMG submission 83039) | Marine microbial communities from Southern Atlantic Ocean transect - Knorr_S7_td_DCM_ad_131m_LV_B (version 2) (version 2) | ecosystem: Environmental > Aquatic > Marine > Oceanic | place...
AAAATTTAGGTTCAATCCGGAAAGTCCTAATTGAATCACATGATAGAGGAACATTATTTGGCTTGTCTGAAAATTATGTAAAAGTAAAAACAAAAGGATTTAAAAAAGAAATTAATACTATTATGGATTTGAAAATATCAGCTATTGATGGTAATCAAATGGAAGGAAATAGGGTTTGAAAACGTATCCTTTCGTCGCAGTGGCTGGAAACATTGGTGTAGGTAAAACCACGTTTACTAAAATAGTTTCTAAACATTTCGAATGGAAAGCTCAATATGAATCAGTCGATGATAATCCATATTTAGATGACTTCTATAATGATATGGAACGCTGGAGCTTCAATTTGCAAATCTATTTTTTGCAAAATCGCTTTGCTGGACAAATTAAATTAAATAAAGTACCTTTTGGTATAATACAAGATCGAACTATATATGAAGATGTAGAAATTTTTGCAAGAAATCTATATTTGATGAATTTTATGTCCAAAAGAGATTGGCTAACTTATAAGTCTTTATTTAACAATATGACTAAATATTTAAGAAAACCAGATCTTATTATATATTTAAAGGCATCAACTGATACACTTATTTCTAGAATAAAAAATAGAAACAGAGGTTGTGAGAGTGAAATTGCTTCTGAGTATTTACATAGTTTAAATGTTTCTTATAAAAAATGGATTTCTTCCTATTCAGAAGAAGTATTTATTGTAGATACAGATAATTTTAATATTTTTAAAAATAAAAGACAATTAAAATCAATATTAGAAAAGATAGAAAGTGCTGTCTGTAAATGAAGAATATAGCAATATTTGCATCGGGTGGTGGTTCAAATTTAAAAGCAATATATTCATCAATAGTTTCACAATCAATAAATGGAAAAATAGCAATAGTTGTTAGTAATAATCCAACTTCAGGAGCAATAGAGTTCGCAAAAGAGTGTAAGATGAATTTTTTTGTAATTAATAAACAAATATGTCCAGATCAATATAAAAGAGAAAGTAATATTTTAGAAGAATTGATAAACAAAAAAATAGATTTAATATGTCTTGCTGGATATCTGAAATTAGTCCCAGAAATAATTATTAATCATTATAGAAATTGTATTTTAAATATACATCCTTCTCTTTTACCTCAATATGGCGGTAAGGGTTTTTATGGAATGCATGTTCATGAAGCTGTTATTGCTTCAGGTGATAAGCGAAGTGGAGTAACAATACATTTTGTTAATGAAAAGTATGATAGAGGTGAAATACTAATTCAAGAAGTAGTGGAGGTAAAGTCTAATGACACTCCTAAATCATTATTTCATCGTATTTTAAAGATTGAACATAGATTATATAGTTTTGCAATAAAAGCTTTCTGTGAAAATAAAATAGTTTGGGAGAAAGGTGTCCCATTATTAAAGGATATAAAATGAAAATAAAAAGAGCATTAATAAGTGTTTGGGATAAAGATTCAATAATTGATTTAGCACGATTTCTTAGATCTGAAAAAATTGAGATTATTTCGACAGGTGGCACTAAAAGAGTCTTAGAAGAAGCGGGTTTCTCTATTACGTCTATTAGTACTTTGACAGGTATAACTTCCTTAATGGATGGTCGTGTGAAGACATTGCATCCAAAAGTATTTGGAGGTATACTGGCTGATAGAAATAATCAAAAGCATATGCGAGACTTAGAGGAATTGATGGGTTTAGAGATTGATTTGGTTGTAATAAATTTTTATCCATTTGTTAAAGAAGCTGTTAATAAAAAAATGAAATTTTCTCAAGCAATAGAATTTATTGATATTGGTGGTCCTTCTATGATTAGAGCTGCAGCAAAAAATTATCAATCAGTTATCCCATTATGTAGTTCTAAACAATATTCAGGATTTATTGAATGTTATAAAAATTATGGTGGAGATTTTCCCCAAGAAATCAGGCAAGAATATGCGGCCAAAGTTTTTTCTCTAACTTCGGATTATGAAAAAGAAATTTCAAATTATTTATCTGGTTTTAATAATTTAAAAACAGTGAAGAAAATGCAAAAAAAGATTAATTTAAATTTGAAACAGGATGCAGAATTACGTTATGGAGAGAATCCTCATCAAAAAGCAGGGTTTTATGTGGAAGATAAAAGTAATTTAAATTGGTTTCAAATCCAAGGTAAACAATTATCATATAATAACTACTCAGATATGGAGTCGGCTTTTAAAATTTCGAGTGAGTTTTCTAGACCTTCCTGTACTATTATAAAACATTCAAATCCATGTGGTTTCGGCTTAGGCGTTGATTCAAAAGAAGCTTATGAAAGAGCTGTCTCCACAGACCCTGTTAGTTATTTTGGAGGGATTGTTGGTTTTAATAAAGAGGTCGACTCAGAGCTTGCCAAAATATTAGTTAAGCCTTTTTTAGAATGTATAATTGCTCCATCTTTTTCTGAAGGAGCAAAACAAATATTTACTAAGAAAAAAAATCTAAGAATTATTACAATTGATGATGCTAGTAATAGTGATAACTTCTCAATAAGATCTGTTTTAGGTGGTTATTTATATCAGGAGAAAGATGATTATATTGATGTTTTTAATAATTTAAAAATTGTTACTAAGAGAAAGCCGAATAATATTGAATTAGAATCAATGAAGCTGGGATGGAAATTAGTTCGTCATGTTAAATCTAATGCTATAGTTTTAGCAAATGAATACCAGTTGTTAGGTGTAGGGGCAGGACAAATGTCAAGGATTGATTCAGTGAAAATAGCTGTTCAAAAAGTTAATGATACTAACTTAAATTTAGCTGGTTCAATTATGGCTTCGGATGCCTTTTTTCCTTTTTCTGATAGTTTACATATTGCATCAGACGCCGGTATTAAAGTTATAATACAACCAGGTGGGTCTATTAAGGATGATGAAGTTATAGAAGAGGCTAATAATTTAGGATTAGTAATGGCATTTACAGGTATAAGGCATTTTTTACATTAAATATGTTAGGTAGTCTAAGAAATATAGTAACTGGTGATATAGCAATAGACTTAGGTACTGCAAATACTCTTGTTTGGATTAAAGGCCAGGGATTAGTATTGAATGAGCCATCTATAGTCGCAAAAAATGTTGTGAGTGGCGAAATTATTGCAGTAGGGAATGAAGCAAAAGAGATGGTAGGAAGAACTCATAGCGGTATAGAAACAATTCGTCCTTTGAAGGATGGAGTAGTCGCAGATTACAAAATGACTGATGCAATGATAAGTGGTTTTATTAGGAAAATCAAGCTTAGTCGGATTGCGCGCCCAAGGATTGTAATATGTATTCCTTCTGGTGTAACAGATGTTGAACAACGATCTGTTATGGAATCTGCTGAACATGCAAATGCGAGTGAAGTATATTTAATTGAAGAACCAATGGCTGCTGCAATTGGGATTGGGATCGATGTTAGTAAACCCGTTGGGAATATGATTGTAGATATTGGAGGTGGTACAACTGAAATCGCTGTAATTTCTTTAAATGGTATTGGAACGATTGAAACTATACGTATTGCAGGTGATGAGCAAACAAAGTCGATTGTTGATTGGTTTAATGAGCAACATAAATTAGGTATAGGAGATCGCACAGCAGAAGATATTAAATGTACTGTGGGGTCGGCTGTTCGTAGTTCGGGTCAAAAAATAGCTGTTAAAGGCCAAGATAAAATAACAGGTATCCCCAAGACCCTTGAGGTGTCTTCTGATGAAATACGGCAAGCATTATCAGAAACTGTTTTTCAAATTACTTCAGCAATTAGAAACGCTCTTGATAAAACACCTCCAGAGCATTCCTCTGATATAATTGATTTTGGTATCATCTTAACTGGAGGAGGCGCTCTACTAAAAGATTTAGATATACATATACGTAATAAAACAAACCTACCTGTAAATGTCGCTGAAGACCCGCTATTATCAGTAGTTAAAGGGACTGGTCTTGTATTAGAAGATATCAAAAGATACAAAGAAGTACTTATACAGCCATAATGCCCCTAAAGTCTAGAATTCCTTATTCTTATATTAATAAAGATTTTCTGGTATTAGTAATAGCAATCACAATCTCTCTAGTTATATTATTTTCAAACAAATCTCCATCGGTATTAAAGTTAAAACATCAAGTCATTTGGGTATTAGGTAAATTATCTTCACCAATTTATTGGTATAAAAACCTTTTGATCATTAAAGAGAAAAATAAATTACTTAAAGATGAGGTGATGCGTTTAACTCTTTTAAACTCAGAAATGATAGGTTACCATAGGGAGAATATTCGTCTTAAAGAATTATTAAATTTTAAGCAAAAGGACTCAATTAGTTACCAAATTGCAAGAGTAATAAAATATCAATTAGGGGTTACTAATCATTCATTCAATATTGACATTGGTTTTCTTGAGAGTATAGAAAAAAATATGCCAGTATTAGATGAAAATGGTTTGCTGGGGAAAACAATTTATGTTGAAGATAATTCAGCAATGATTCAAGTTATAACAGATAAAAATTATAGAGTTTCAATTCGAGTAGGTAATGAAAGAGTGCTAGGAATTTTTATGCCGACTCATGGTCGATTTGGGATCTTAGAGGGAGTAAGAAAGACAACACCTCTTTTAAAAGGAGATATAGTGTATACCTCGGGAATTTCCGAAATATATCCACCTAATATTCCTGTTGCTGAAGTAATCTCTACGAGTCAAACCCTGAATGACCCATTCCAAACCGTTATTGTAAAATTATTAGCAGAGCTGAATGATCTTGACTTTATCTTTGTAATATTATGAGAAATAAGTTCAATATATCAATTATTTTTTTTGTATTGTTAGTTTTTTGTATCCAAATATTGTTGCCTACAATTACATTTTTAAAATTTTCTCTAGTACCAGATGTATTAATAGTTTTTTTAACCTATGTAGGTATTTATAAATATAGGTATGAAACGGTGATTATTAGTTTTATATTGGGACTGATCCAGGATTTTTCTACCCAAAATGAATTATTAGGTATTATGGCTTTTTCTAAATCTATTACGGGATATGGACTAGGGACATTATCATTATATATCGATATTTGGTCTGTATATTTTCGGATGTTGTTTATTTTTGTAATATTTAGTATTCATTTCTTTATTTATAATTTTATTAAAATGAATAGCTTCGCAATTCCTTTTGCTACTATGATGGAAATCGTCATACTTAATTCCATCTTGTCATTCTTTATTTTATTAATTATAGATAAATTCATTATGAAAAATAGTATCTCAAAAAAATAATTTGAATATAAATAAATCAAAACAATTTAATTTTTTATTATTTATTGTTTTATTTGCTATTTTAGTTCGTTTTTACTATCTCCAAATTTATCAATATAAAAAGTATGATTATCAGGCTGGATTAAACAGTATTAGAAAAATCAATCAAAATGCACCCCGTGGTATCATATATGATCGTTTAGGGCTACCTTTAGTTGACAATCGACCTATTTATGACATTGCTCTTATACCATTTGATATAACAAGTGATTTTAATTACAAGATTATTAGTAAAGAGTTGTCTATCTCAGTTGAAAAAATAAAAAATATTGTAAAAAAAAATAAAACTTCATTTAATCGTTTTAGGCCTCAAATATTAAAGCGTCATGTTAATTTTCAGACTCGCTCTAAATTAGAAGAGTTTAAGCTGGAACTCCCTGGTGTTTTTTTTAAAGAGTTCCCTGCAAGAATGTATCCTAATTCTGCTAGATTGACTCATGTCCTTGGATATCTTCGGACTATAAAAGATTATTCTCCGGAAAATGAGTTGAACTATAAAGTTGGAGATGTATATGGGTTTAGTGGTATAGAGAGGGTATATGAGCAAAGCCTTCGAGGCAGGGATGGGACTAAATACCATCTAATAGATATTTATGGAATTGATCATGGTATAAATGAAAAAAACCCTGGATTTCCATCTATACCTGGAAAAGCTTTGAATTTAACAATTAATAGTGAATTGCAATCTTTTATTGAGGGTTTATTTAATGAAAAAATAGGTTCAGTTATATGTATGAACCCTCTAAATGGAGAAGTATTAGCATACTTGTCATCACCTGATTATGATTTAAATTCATTTGTAGGTCCAGTGCCAATTGAAATTTGGGATTCATGGAATCAAGATAAAAATCGACCTTTGTTAAATAGAGTTATTCAAGGTCTATATCCGCCAGGTAGCACTATGAAGATTATAGGAGCAGCATTAGCCTTAGAAGATAATATTGTAGATCCGTATTGGGAAATCAAATGTAATGGGGAATATAAATTTGGAGATAGGATCTTTCACTGTTGGAATGAAAATGGGCATAATAATGTTAATATGAAAAAAGCAATTAAAGAATCATGTAATGTTTATTTTTACCATTTGATGCAGAAATTATCATTTAAAGATTGGGCTGAGATGGCAATTGATTTCGGATTTGGTAGCAAGACAAATCTTGACTTGTACGGGGAAAAAAAAGGTCTTATTCCTAATAGAGAATATATGAATAAAAAATATGGAAAGTATGGTTGGGCAAAAGGGAATTTGCTTACATTTATAATAGGACAGGGAGATATTTTGGTCACACCTTTGCAGGTTGTTCAGATGATGAACTTAATTGCAGGTGGTGGTTTCTCATTTGAGCCAAAATTAAATGTAAAAAACAGTTCTAAAAAAATAGAAGTGAGTTTGAGATCACAAACATTAGACTTCCTAGAAGATTCTCTTTGGGAGGTTGTCAATGGAACTAACGGAACTGGAAGTTTAGCTAATGTCGAGGGGGGTAAGGTTTATGGGAAAACTGGAACAGCACAGAACCCTCATGGAGAAGACCATTCATGGTTTGCTGGTTATATTGAAATAAATAAACAAACATTAGTCACTTTAGCAGTTTTAGTAGAACATGGAGGTAATGGCTCAGTTGAGGCTGCCTCTATTTCAAATAAGATTTTTAATTTTATTGTGAAAAATGATTTATAATAATTTATTAGGAAAAGCTTTTTATTCTAAAGGGCACTGGTCATTACGTTGGCGATTAATATTTCCGGTATTAATATTATTACTGATTAGTTGTTTAACTTTAAAATATTCAAATTTAGATGTAGAATTCTTAAAGTCAACTTTTTTTAAGCAATTGGTATGGATAGTTTTTGGAATACTAATTTTTATTATAGTTCAGAGACTGAGATTACAGGTGTTTAATGAATATGCATATCATTTATATATTATATTATTGCTATTACTTTTATTAACTTATTTTATGCCTAGCATAGGTGGTGCCAGTAGATGGGTTATGGTAGGTGGTTTCGCTTTTCAGCCATCAGAAGTAGGGAAGCTTTTAATAATTTTTACTTTAGCAAGGTTTATCTCAGATTATAAGGGTAAAATTAATGACGCTATCCTTCTGTATTGCGCTTTACTTATAATTTTTTTTCCATCTATTTTAATATTTAACCAGCCTGATTTTGGGACAGCAATAGTATATGTTTTTGTTGTTTTCCCTATGTTATACTGGGGAGGGGTTAAGCCCTTTTATATTTTTTCCGTAGTTGCCCCATTGATAAGTATTATTACTGCATTTGATTTGACAATTTTCTCCATATGGATGTTAGTTTTATGTTTGTTAATTTATTTCGAGAATCCAAAGATTTTAATTGCTACAATAAGTTTAATAATGAATGTTATTTGCGGGATTTCATCTCCATTTATATGGAACCAGATTTTATTTCCACATCAAAGAGAGAGATTGCTGACACTCTTAAATCCAATGCGAGATCCTCATGGATCTGGATATCAAATTATTCAATCTATGACAGCCATAGGGTCAGGAGGGTTTTGGGGAAAAGGTTTAGGGGAGGGTACTCAGACTCAATTAAGGTATTTGCCTGTGCGGGACACAGACTTTATCATATCAGTTATAGGTGAAGAGCTAGGGCTCGTTGGAATTTTTATTATATTGTGTTTATTTTATATAATCTTTTATTGGCTTATTTCATATGCTTATGTTATTTCTAATAAGTTTTTTAGTATTTCTTTAATTGGTTTTTGCAGTGTTATTTTTATTCATTTAATTATCAATTTAGGTATGGTTGTTGGCTTGCTACCTGTTACTGGCTTACCAGTTCCTTTTATAAGTTATGGTGGATCATTTTTGCTGACTAGTATTATAATTGTAGCATTAGTAAATAATATTATAGAACAGCGTATTTAATTATATTATTAAGAATTGATTAAGTGATTTCATTGGTTGTAACTTACTCGCCCTTAATTTGCCATAAATTTCAATTATAAAGTGAGGAAAAATAGAATGGGGAGTTTTTGGATCCTTATCAAAAAATTTGGGATTATATTTAGTATTATCTTTTTTGGATGTTCGAGTAATAAGCCTGTTGCGCAATTAGAAGCCTATGATGATTTAGATATTATACGCAAAAATTTAAAAGAGCAGAGACTAGAGATAGATAGTATGAAGCAACAGCTTTCCTATTATAAGCAAATAATAGATGATCAGTCATATGTTTTAGAGGTATATAATGAAAATAATAATGAATTGCGTCAATTTAAGCTTAGTCTTGAGAATGATGTTAATAATGCTATTTCTATATTAAATGATAATTCTATTAATAGTGATTTTACTTCTGAAATAAATAAAATAAATAGAAAAAATCAAATTTTAGAAGATAGGACATTTTATACGGATAGTCTATACTTTGAAATTGTAAATGATATAGTAGAGATAGAAAATAAAATTTCATCACTAATTGCAAGTTTTAAAGAAATGAATGATATCTCTTCAGGTGCTAGGAAGAAAATAGTAATTCCTAAAATATCAGATGAAGAGTATAAAGCTAAATATATTGAGGCCTTATCATTTTATCAAAATTCTGAATGGAATTTAAGTTTAGATGGATTTAGATATCTTCTGAAAGCTGATATGAATCATGAATTATCTGATAATTGTCAGTACTGGTTAGGTGAAATTTTCTATGCTCTAACGGATTATCGTAGAAGTATTGAGGAGTTTAGAAAGGTGTTTTCTTTCTCCGGTACTAATAAGGCTGATGATTCATATTACAAGTTGGGATTATGTTATGTAAATATTGGTCAATATGACAATGCTAAGGTTGAGCTATCTAATTTAATAAAATTTTTCCCTGATAGTGAATATTATAAGAGAGCAGAAGAATTATTAAATAAATACTAATTTAAGGAAAACTATGGCACCACTCAAAATATATTATCTATCAGCAGAAGTAGCCCCCTTCTCTGATACATATCGTCTTGCATCTTTTTCTCGAGAAGTGACAAATAAGTTACATCTTAATACAGGAATTGATATACGTGTTTCTAAACCAAAATATGGCTTTGTTAGTGAGCGTAAGTATATATTAAGGGAAGTAATCCGTCTTAGGGATATCCCTATAACATTTAATAAAGAAACTCATATAGTAAATGTAAAATCCTCTTTTATTCCAGATACTAGGGTGCAGGTATATTTTTTAGAAAATAACTCGTTATATAAAGAATTGCCAGAGCTTATCTATAAAGCTCGAAATGGACGCGTATACAATGATATAGATATTCGTTTTGCTTTTTTTAGTAAGGCTGTTATAGATACACTTCAATCATTATTTTGGAGACCAGATATTATTATTTGTAACGATTGGCAAACTTCTATTGTACCTACACTTTTTAAAGAACAATTTATTAATCAGGAATTTTATTCAGGTATAAAAACTGTTTACTTAATCCATTCAATTAATGACTACCAAAATTATTCTAATTTATCATATAAAATGCTAAATATTGATTATCCTAAGGGTGCCAAGAAGATTAATAATCATATCCAAGCAATGGATAATGCTGATCTAACCATCCTCATTAATTATGCATCCAATAATATGATTGAGAAAATGCAACAGGATGAGGAAATGTATAAAAAATTTCAATCCAGTAAACATCTTGTAATTGATGTCCCAGATAAGGTAGATAGAGAGAAATGGAGTGAAATTTCTAGCGTCATAGAAACTGCTTGTAAAGATCTATAATAAATGCTCAATCTAAAGTCCGCATCTCTTTCTATAATATATTCTTGTATATTCTATAGCCTTTGTTTATTTTTTTTAGGTTGTCAAAATGATTCCATCTCTGGAGTTGATTTAAATGATAAGCCTATATATAAAAAAACTTTTTTTTTAAATCATGATTCCTCTAGAACAGTATCTGGTATTGATAAAATTGGACTAAGCCCCTATTTATATGCTGGAAAATTAGAAAATGGAGATACTGCTTCATCCTTTATTACTATTAAATCTGATTTATTATATGAAAATGATTTTTGTTTTTCGGATAGCATAGCAAATTTTTCTTTTATACTTAATACTAAAACAAAACTTACTTCTAATGATACATCAGAAATTTATATAGATAAAAATGCAATAGAATTATCTTATCTAGTTAATTCAAATTTAGTCGATGAATCAATAAATTTTTCTAATGAAGAAACTTCATTGTTACTAAATAACGATTTCATTAATATTTCTTATGATAATATCATACTAGGGCCTAATCAAATAATTGTAGATATAAAAAACGTAGAACATGATTTAATTAATGAAGTATGTAGTAATAGTAATATTGGTATATTGGTATCTTATAAACCGAATCAAGACATACAGACAAAAATCATTGAATTTTATTCAGCAAATTATTTGCCAACGATTAATATTCATAAATTAGATGTCGATTTCTTTATTGAGTCTGAAGAATCTATTTTAGTTAATAGATATTATATAAATAATTCTGCGTGGGGTGATGACTTGTCAGGTAGTCTAAATATGGAATATCCATACATAATAGATAATTCAAATGATTATTTATGGGGAATGATATATTTATATAATGATGCAATTGAAAATGTGCAAAACTCTTTAATGCTTAATCCTTTTCCCGTTAGTAATCAAATATTACTTGATAGTACAGATACTACTATAAATATAATCCAAGTTGCTTTAGTGCTTAACCAAGATTATAAGAATGATATAGATTCCATCTTTTTTTATCTAGATGAGGGTATTGCTTTTCTTTATTCAGAGGATCCAAGTAATGATAATGCCCAAGAGGGTAATGCTATTTATGATGAGGGAGAATTCTGGTTTGATTGGGGTACTGATATGTGTCCTGACTCTTTAGAGCTAGGGAATGGTGGTTGTGCAGTTTCTGAGGACTTAAGTATTTATAACAATGGTGGAACAGAGGGTAATGGAATTTGGGATGAAGGGGAGAGTTTTAATGATTGTGGCTTAGATGGCAATTGTGATGATAGTGATGATTCAGATAACTATAATATAGATCCTAATAATGATAACTATGGTAGCGAATCTAATTTAAATGGAAAAGAAAATAATGGGGTATACGACTTAGGAGAAATATTTAACGATTGGGGGATGGATGGTTTACCTTCCTTTGTTACGGGTTATTTGGATAGTACTGAGCAAAATGGGCAGTGGGAAATTGGTGAACCTTGGTTTGACTGGGGTACAGATATGTGTCCTGACTCTTTAGAACTAGGTGGTGATGGTTGTTCAGCTTCTAAAGATTTAAGTATTTATAATAATAGCGGAACCGAGGGAAATGGAATTTGGGATGAGGGGGAGAGTTTTAATGATTGTGGCTCAGATGATAATTGTGATGATGGTGATGACTCAGATAACTATAATATAGATCCTAATAATGATAACTATAACAGCGAATCTAATTTAAATGGAAAAGAAAATAATGGAGTATACGATTTAGATGAAATATTCAATGATTGGGGGATAGATAATATTCCTGATAGCCTAGAGGTTTTTTCTCAAAATATGCAAATAGAACCAGATCTCAGTAATGCAAAACACAATTTTAATTTAGAAGCTAACTCCGTAGAATTACAGATAGGAGAAGACTTATTGAATGATCAAGTAAGTTTATGGATTTCTAAAATAATTAAAAGTAATGATTCTTTGTTTTTAGATATTAGTTTAAAAACTAATATAGCTTTGAGGGGGATACAATTTCGTTTAAACCATTCACCCCTTCCTATTATTGATACTACTTATAGTTTTAGAGATGAATTATTAAGCATTAATAATGGGGAAGTGATTTTTAAAGATATTGCATTATATCCACAATTAGATTCTCCTTTAGATGAGTTGATAATTAACTATGGGAATAATTTTTTGACGTACCTAGAGTTTGATAGTTTGTATGAATTTCTTCAGAATAAAGAACTAAACATAAGTCATAATTTTACAAGTATAATAATGCATTTTGATACCAGTAAAACATTGATTCCTGAAAATGGAATGTTTTTACTACTTGGTTATTTAAATGATGGCAGTTTTAATTCATTATATGGATTTGAGGTGTTATCGGGCTCTGAATCTATTGCTATTCCCATCGGAAATATCTTAAGAGGTTTCCAAAGTGGTGAATATGGTAATTTTAATAATTTAGTTTTTAAATCAAATGGTGATAGATACAATTTTTCTAATGTTGTTTTTAAGAATACAAATGATCAGCAGAACGTTGAAAAGAATATTAAAATTGAGATCATGTATTAATGAAAGTATTAATAATAATTTTATTATTGAACTTTTGTAGTGCCCAAGCTTCTGGCGTCTCTGTGTTTGGTTTGGGTGATAGATTAGGTAATATCGATGCTGCTTCTCAAGGCTTAGGAAAAAGTAATTTTTTTACAGGAAATTTAAATGGTATCAGTTTTAGCTCTCCTTCTTCAATATGGAAAACAAACTTAACATGTTTTAATATAAACTCTGGAATGAATTTTTTAGATATCCCCGAAAATCGTCAGCTATTCCATCAAAGTTTATCTTTATTTTCTGTAACTTTTCCAATAAAGAAAGAAATGTCAATTGGTTTTGGTATTCGGCCTTTATATAGGACTAATAAATTTAAATTTTCAGAAGATATAATTTTTTTTGGAGAAGATAAAAGTAATACAGGGAGCCCAATTGCATATGAAAAATTATTTCAAATAGATGGAGGTTTATCAAAGTTGTTTTTTCAATACTCTAGTAGAATTAATAGACAATTTAGTATTGGGATAGAATATGCATTTTTATTTGGGAATTTCGTGTTAAAGGAGTCCCGCTATATGTATAGTGTCGCGCTTGAAAGTGAAGGTAATATCAGCCTCTCAGAGTATAATTATGGTGACAGTATATATTATCTTAACATTTTAGATGGTGAGCTTACAAATATCTTAAAAAATAAAAGAATTAAAAGTAGTGAAATTATTATTGAAGGAAGTTTTAAGAAGCAGTTTTGGCAATTATTATTACGAGGAATAATAAATGGGCAAGCAGAGTTTTTTTTAAATACATCCGAAACGACTGATGGCATGCAGTCAATTTATGATATAGTAAAAATGGAAAGTGCAAAATTTTCTTCAATAGGTATTGGTTATAATTATTTTACAAATAATAATTATGGTTTGATTTTAGAAACGCATATAAGTAAACCATTTAATATATCCAAAGAGGTTTTACTATTTAATATAATGCCTCCTAGTGAAAATTCTTTCCATTTAGGATTTTATAGGAATATATTAAATAAAAACTATGGATACTGGAGTAATTTTAGCCTGCGCTTTGGTAGCTATATAAAAGAAATTAATTTTGTAGAGTATTCAAATAATTATTTTGATTATGGATTAACTTTTGGCATAGGATTAGAATTGCTATCAAATAGCCAATTTTTTGATATAAGTTTATGTGCTGGAAAGAGAGGTAATCCCTTATTTGAAGGGGAAAGTGAAAAATATATTGGAATACATTTGGGTTTAACTACTGGAGAAAAATGGTTTTTGAAAAGAAGGAGAAAGTAAATTGAAAAATTTAGTGATATTAGTTTGTTTTTTTATTTTAGTAATAGGTTGTGTGCCTCCTACTGAAAATCCAGAGCTAGCTGAAGCAAATATTAATTATGATTTGGAAGATTGTGAGCCATGTGCCTTATTACTAAATTTTGCATCAACTAATTATCAAAATAGTGATTGGCGAAGTGCTGTAGATAATTACAATCAATTAATTAAATGTAACTGTGGTGGCCTAGATCCAGAGAATACATATAAATATATGGCATACTCCTATCAACAGCTAAATTTATTAGATAGTGCAGCATATATCTTTGATAAAGGATTAAAATATACTCCTGATGATACTGAATTATTAAAAATGGCGGGAGAAAATGCAGGTAAATTTGGAAAAATAGAAGAGCAAATTTATTATTTTGATAAAATATTAATGTTTGAAGAAAATAATATTGAAATTTTAGAGATGTTAAGTGATGTGTATCGTGGCCAAGGGATGTTTGAAGAGCAAATTCAAGTGTTAGATGTTTGGTTAAAATATGATACTAGTAACAAAAAGGCAAATGCTGAGAAAAAAGTAGCATTTGCGGCATTAGGTAAGGATGCCTCTGATGTGGACAGGGAACGCTGGGAATCAGAACCATCAAACGTTCAATATGGATTAGATTATATTAAGTCTTTACAAAATGCTGATAATTATGAAACAATAATAGTGGTCTGTAATGAACTATTAGTATATGAAAAATATAATAAACAAGTACTGCAATTTTTGGCAGAATCATTATTGAATATTTATGAAGAAGACAAAGCATTAAATGTTTATAAAACAATTGCAAAGATAGATCCTAATAATTATAAAATAGCAATTGATATTTCTAAAATTTTAGTAAATCAAGAACAATTTAAAGATGCATTGTTTTGGGTAGAAAAAGCAATCAGTATTAATAGTAATAGTGGTGAAGTGTACTACCAAAGAGCAGAAGTATATTTTTCTATAGTGGAATCATGTAGTGGTGACCCCCTCGATTTTTGGGACAAAGTTGTTTATGAAATTTCATGGAAAGATTATCAAAAAGCGGTTAATAAAGGTTTTAAACAAGCTAAGGCTAGGCGAGATTTTATAAAAGAAAATTATATTACAACTCAGGCAGATTGGTTTATGAGACCTGAAGGTGAGCAAGAAGTCCGCCCTTTGGGTAAGTGTTATGACTGGATTGACAAGACAGTACAGAGGAAAAAATGAAAATTTATTTTGCGGCAGATCATGCGGGATTTCATTTAAAAGAAGCGCTTATAAAAGACTTCACTTCTTTTAATTATGAAATTATAGATTGTGGCGCATTCCAACTAATGCCACTTGATGATTATCCTGATTTTATTATACCTGCAACAAAAAAAGTTGTAAAAGATATAGGCTCAGTTGGTATCATTATAGGAGGATCCGGACAAGGTGAGGCTATGGCTGCCAACAGAATTAAAGGGGCAAGGGCTGCAGTATACTACGGTGGTCCTATAGAGATAGTTAAATTATCTAAATTACATAATAATGCTAACATCCTTTCTTTGGGGGCTCGATTTATTTCAGAAAATGATGCAGTCAAAGTCGTAAAATTATGGTTGTTAGAAAAATTTGAAGGTGGAAGGCATAGTAATAGAATTGCTAAATTAGATATATAATGAAGAAGCTTAAAAAGCAAGATACAGAAATATATGATGGGATCAATCGTGAATTAAACCGGCAGCAATCAACTCTAGAGA
>Ga0111541_10000313_pt1 | contig 15580 bp, 12 predicted proteins | sample Knorr_S7_td_DCM__FD_83039 | JGI IMG/M metagenome (GOLD analysis project Ga0111541, IMG submission 83039) | Marine microbial communities from Southern Atlantic Ocean transect - Knorr_S7_td_DCM_ad_131m_LV_B (version 2) (version 2) | ecosystem: Environmental > Aquatic > Marine > Oceanic | place...
TAAATATTGTTGCAATGCAGCAATATAATTGATCAGTTTAGATTTAACTAGAGTTATGTCCATAAACACCTGTATAGTCTTTGTCTAGCACACTGTTTTTTATAGCAAAATAGATGAAAAAAAAACTTGCATGGGCTAGGAAAATTTCCTAGACTCGCTATTGTTGGAATAGAAGTATTAGGTACTAATACTCTGGATCTCGGGATGGAAAAGGTCCAATTTTTAAACAAAAATTAAGAAGTATTTGTACCCACTAAGCCAACAACATAAATTTTTGTAATTAGTTTCATAAAAATAATTTATGCGAACTCGTTTGTGTGATGTGTGTGCGAGTTGGCAAAAGGGAAGTCCTAGTTTCACAAATGGGTAGTAGGATAATAAAACTAAAAACTAAAATCGAAAATATGCATTCAAAAATAAATCATAAACGATGCTATGAGCCAATGGTCTCATTTTCACATCCTAAAAATACATTAATCAGTATTCAAAACTTCCAAATTAATAATTTTACTTTTTTAAAGCTTTTTGACACTTTATGATCTCGAGGTGGCAGAGAGTTGTTTTATCAATTATGAGATCACACATGATCAACCAATTATAGAGGAGGAGGTCATGAGTAAATTAATAAAGAAAATGCTCATTGCTATTTTAGCATTAGGTATTTGTGCACCAGCATTTGCGAATGATGAAGTTCGTAAGCTGATTGACAATCCTAACTATTGGGCTTTCCCAGGTGGTGACTACAACAACTGGCGTTACACCGAGTTGAATCAAATCAACACGAAAAATGCTAGCAAACTTGTTACTGCATGGACTTTTTCAACTGGCCGTCTACAAGGTCATGAAGGTGGACCATTAGTATTACCAGGAAGCGCAACTGGCTTATCAGGTGATACTCTTTACATTCACTCTTCATTCCCTAATGACGTTTTTGCTATTAGCTTGGACACACTTGAAATCGTTTGGTATTTCGAGCCACAACAAGATGAAGCAGAAACTGTGCCTGTAATGTGCTGCGATATTGTAAACCGTGGCTTAGGTTACAGCATGGGCAACATCTATCTTCAACAAGCTGATACGCTTTTAGTCGCGTTAAATGCTGCAACCGGTAAAGTTGTATGGACTGCAGAAAATGGACGTGAAATCGGCTATGGTCCTGCTGCTGGTGATACTAACACCAACGCACCACATCCAATTAAAGACAAAGTCATAACTGGTTGTTCTGGTGCTGAGTTTGGTGTCCGTTGCTGGATTGCTGCTTTCAATGCGAAAGATGGCTCTTTAGCATGGCGTGCATTTAGCATGGGTCCAGACGAAGATATTCTTTTTGACGCGAACACTACCTCACTAGGCAAGAAAGTTGGCAAAAATTCTTCACTTAATTCATGGTGTGCGAATGCTGACTGGAAAGCTCCTTCACGTGGACCAAACAAATGTAATGGTTTAAGTGATGCTTGGAAAATGGGTGGTGGTTCAGTATGGGGTTGGTGGCCTGCTGACTTCGACGAAAACTTGGTCTACTACGGTAATGGTAACCCATCTACCTGGAACCCAGTTGTACGTCCTGGAGACAACAAATGGTCAATGACTATGTTCGCTCGTGATATCGATACCGGTGTTGCGCGTTGGGTATATCAAATGACTCCACACGATGAGTGGGATTACGATGGTGTTAACGAAATGATCCTAGCTGATATTAAAGTTAAGGGTAAAATGACCCCTGCTTTGGTTCACTTTGATCGTAACGGATTTGGATACACCATGAACCGTAAGACTGGTGCGTTACTTGTAGCTGAAAAGTATGACCCTGCTGTTAACTGGGCAACTCACGTTGACATGAAGACGGGTTATCCTCAAACGCTTGATAAGTACTCTACCCATCACAACGGTGAAGACGTAGTTTCTAAGGACATTTGTCCTGCAGCACTTGGTACCAAGGATCAGCAGCCTGCTGCTTATTCTCCACGTACTAATCTGTTCTACGTTCCAACTAACCACGTATGTATGACATACGAACCAGTAAGTTATGCTGCTGGTGGTAACCAATACACAGCTGGTGCGGCTTATGTTAACGCTGCTCTAACTATGTATCCTGCTGGTGCAGTTTGCCCAGAGTGTCCTAATAATAATGCTCAAAATGACAACATGGGTAACATGTTGGCATGGGATGCTGGCAAAGGTAAGATTGTTTGGAACATTGTTGAACAATGGTCTGTATGGTCTGGTGTTCTAGCTACAGCTGGTGACGTCGTGTTCTACGGAACTCTTGACGCATATGCTAAAGCTGTTGACGCGAAGACTGGTAAATTACTATGGAAGTTCAAAGCTCCATCAGGAATTATCGGAAACTTCAACTCATGGGCTCATAAGGGTAAGCAATACGTTGGTGTTCTTTCAGGCATCGGCGGTTGGGCTGGCGCAGTTGTGTCTATTGAAGGCTTAGCTGCAGCTCCAGATGATGCTGCTCTTGGTGCTGTAGGTGGTTATCGTAAACTTCTTAATTCATCACGTAATAGTGGTGTATTAATGGTGTTTAGCCTACCTTAAGCAATAAACAGACGTAAGTTTGTTAGATCCCTGATGCCTCGGCATCAGGGATTTTTTTTAATGATTTTGTGTTAATTCGTTAATAAATATAGAATAAAAATCGTTATATTATGTACAATTAGTGAGAACTTGTTCCAAATAGTTCTGTCTTAGAATTAGTGTAAAAAATAAGGGGTAAATTAAAATGATAAAAGTAAGGAATATGGTATTCGCACTGAGCATGTTAACTTTTGCGATTCCTAACATTGTCAACGCAGAAGAACATGTTGTTAATGCTGCTGCAAGAGAATTTAAACCAGCAATTGTTTATGTACAGCCTGGAGATACAGTAAAATTTATCAATATGACTTCTCATAACGCGGTTACTTATCTAGTACCTGATGGCGGTGTAAATTTTGGAGAAAAAGGTAAGATGGCTGGCGCTACAATGGTTACACCACCGCTAGAAACTAATGGAATCTTTGGTTATGTATGTGAACCCCATATTGGTTTTGGAATGGTTGGCGTTATTGTTGTAGGCGATGTAAGCGCTGATCAAAAAGCTGCAACAAAAGAAAAAGCAATGGCAGAGCTTCAAGGACCTTTTAAGCGCCTTATTGGTAAAATAAATAAGATTAAAGCGAAGTAATTTTTAATAATAACGAGGATTAAGCCTGTTAGAAAAAAGGTTCTGCTTATATGAAAATAAAAATATTTTTCATTCTTTTGGTTTTTGTCACTAATTCTCTTATGGCAGACGATCATTTAGCTGACAAAGAGTATTTTAAAGTTTGCGCTGATCCGTATATGCTGCCTATGTCTAATGAAAAAGGCGAAGGGTTCGAAAATAAAATTGCTGAACTTTTGGCTAGTAAGCTTGGTTTAAAAATAAAGTATGAATATTTTCCTCAACGCATAGGTTTTATTAGAAATACTTTAAGAGCTGAATCAAATGGAATAGGTTATAAGTGTGATATTGTAATGAATGTACCCTCAAGTTTTGAGCTTGCGGATACAACCGAACCATATTACACAACATCATATGCACTAGTTTATGCTAAGGGGCGTAATCTAGATTCAGTTACGGACCCATCGTTACTTTTGGATGCGGCAAAGGCAAGTAAAGAAAAGATTAAGATAGGTTTGAGCGATATTGGTGCCGCACAACTTTGGGTTTTTAAGCATGGTTTAATGTCATACATGAGCCCATATCAAGGACAGCCGGGGGATCCAAAAGCGAATCCTTCTAAGATTTTGATCGATGAAATTGTAGCAGGAAACATAGATGCTACCATCGTTATGGGACAGAGTGCTGGATATTGGGCGAAACAATATAAAGATAAAGCAGATCTTGTAGTGTTGCCACTTAAAGATGACCCAGAAAACAATATAAGACTTACATTTAGTTTTTCAATGGCAGTTCGTTACAGAGAAAAACCATGGAAGGCGACCATAGATAAGCTCATCAAAGAAAATAAAACTGAAATTGAAAATATATTAATTGATTATAATATTCCATTAGTAAAATAAAAGGATTAAACGCATGAGTTACAGAATAATTACTTTATTTTTGATACTGACAGTCTCAACATACTCCTCTTTTGTTTATTCAGAAGATGAGAGTAAAGAGGCGCCAGAAAAATCAAATATAATAAGAGGTGGCGAACCATTAAATGAACAGGAACTCGATAAGAGTATTGGTCGTTATGGTGAAGTGGATGAAGTTCCCGAGGATTTTGAGTTTGCAACAGCTGAAACTAAGTTGTGGTTAGATCATCATCTTGGAAATATAAATGAACCACTAAGCTTATATTATGAGTTTGTAAAATCAGGTACCTATGAGGATGGTTTTACGGATTCAGTATACTTAAAAATTATCGAGTTAAATGAAGACGGTTCTAAAAATACATTATTAGATTTTTTTACAGCTGAGAGAAAACAAGCTGTAAATAAAGCCAATGTTACTGGCGTAGTGTCAAATCCAGTGGTTGGTGTGTATATGACAGGTGATGTCTATGATATGGCTCGTATTACTGGCGGAAAAAGTAATCGTTATAGACATTTTCTTAAGGCAATCAAAGTGGCGTTAAGAGAAAGTGCAAGCGTAGAAGCAACTACTTTTACATATAACGGAAAAGAGTATAGCGGTGAGAAAGTATCCTTTACTCCCTATGTAAACGATCCGCATCGTCGTGATTTTGAGCAATTTGCAGATAAATATTACGAATTTATATTTTCTGATGAGATTCCTGGAAAACTTTATCAGATTAAGACAGTGGTTAGAAATAAAGCTGATGAAACAGCTGATCCGCTAGTTCAAGAAACACTAAGATTAATTGATGTTAAGAATTTAGATTCATAATTTCTACGAACCATATAGATAATTGATATCAGATTTTTTGTTTTTTATTTGTTTTTTATCGATGATATCACCCGGACGTTGACCCGCTTTTAGGGTAACCGCACAATATTTAAACTCGGGGATTTTTCCAACTGGGTCTAGTGCTTCGTTTGTTATTAAGTTGGCTGCTGCCTCATTAAATGAAAAGGGCATCATCACCACACCACGCTGCATCCCTTCATCTGCTCGAGTTGTTGCTGATATTTTTCCTCTTCGTGACTCTATGATTAACATATCTCCAGATTTAAGTGAAAGTAATTTAAGGTCTTCTGGATTAATAAGAACACAAGGACCCGGTTCAATTGCATCAAGTACTCTAGAATGACGAGTCATTGTACCCGTATGCCAATGTTCAAGTTGTCTACCTGTCATAAATACAAATGGAAAATCATTATTTGGAAGTTCAGCCGGCTTTGTATATTCAGCGGCAACGAATCGTCCTTTGCCATCATCTGTTGGAAAAACTCCATCTTTAAAAATAATTGGCTCTCCTGGATCACCAACATTAGTTAGTGGGTATGTTAATGAATCAACATTCTCTAATCTTTCCCAAGTTATCCCCGCCATACTTGGTGTTGCCAATCTAATTTCATTGAAAACATCCTTTGCATTTTCATAATTCCAATTCAGACCCATACGTTTAGCTATTTCCTGAATAATCCATAAGTCTTGTTTGGCTTCACCTGGAGGATTAAGTGCTTGTCTCCCAAGCTGGACTCTTCGATCTGTATTAGTAAACGTACCATTTTTTTCAGGAAAAGCAGATGCTGGCAGTATTACATCTGCATAACCACAGGTTTCTGTAAAAAATATATCCTGTACTACCATATGTTCGAGTTTTGAGAGTGCTTCTCTTGCATGATTTAGATTGGGGTCAGACATTGCAGGGTTTTCACCCATTATATAAAGACCGTTGATTTCTTCGTTATGAATCGCGTGCATTATTTCAACGACTGTTTTTCCATTATTAGGATCAAGACTTTGACCCCAGAGCTTTTCAAATTTATCTCTAACAGATTTATCTGTAACAGGTTGATAGTCAGGGTATACCATAGGTATTAATCCTACATCAGATGCACCTTGAACATTATTTTGTCCACGTAATGGGTGAAGTCCTGTGCTTTCACGACCTATTTGGCCAGTCATAAGAGCAAGTGAGATTAGACACCGCGCATTATCAGTTCCATGAATATGTTGCGAAATTCCCATACCCCAAAAAATAATTGATGAATCTGAGGTTGCATATAATCTAGCAACTTCTTTTATAAGTTCGGCATCGATCCCACAGATTGGAGAAACTTTTTCTGGTGAGTAATCCTTTACAACCTTAGAAATATTTTCAAATCCTTTTGTATGTTCGTTTATAAATTTTTCATTATGAATTTTCTCATTGATTATGACATGCATCATTGCATTGAGTAGAAGTACATCAGTACCAGGCCTAAGCTGTAAAAAATGACTCGCATGTAAAGCAATATCAGATTGATAAGGCTCAATGAAAATAAGTTTACTTCCTCGCTCAGATGCATTTTTTAAAAATGTCGCGGCTACTGGATGATTTTCATGTGGCCTAGAGCCAATCACAATAATGACATCAGCATAAGATCCATCTGACACCTGATTAGATACTGCACCAGAACCAATAGTTTCTAATAATGCAGCAACGGATGATGCATGGCACAATCGAGTACAGTGATCAACATTATTATTATTAAATCCGGTCCTAACTAATTTTTGAACTAAATATGCTTCTTCATTGCTTCCCTTAGCGCAACCAAAACCTGCTAACGATTGAGAACCTTTTTCTTTTTTTAATTTATTAAATCCTTGTGCTGAAAATTCAAGCGCTTCATCCCATGTAGCTTCACGAAAAAACTTATGCATATCTTCAGGTTTAACAACCTCTGGCGTTTTGATTGAATTCTCACGTCTGATCATTGGTTTTTTTAATCGATCAGGATGATGAACATAATCAAATCCATATCTACCTTTAACACACAGACGACTTTTATTGGCGGGGCCATCTCTTCCTTCAACATATTGAATATGATTATTTTTGATATTGAATGATAACAAGCAGCCAACACCACAATAAGGACAAACTGAATCGATTTTTTTGTCAGGTTCAACTAATCCTACATTTTTAGCAGGCATTAGTGCGCCAGTGGGACAAGCTTGAACACATTCACCACAAGCTACACATGTGCTTTCTCCCATAAGCTCATCTGTATCAAAAACAATCTTCGAATTTTTTCCTCTAAAAGCATAACCTATAACATCGTTTACTTGCTCCTCTCTACAGGCACGTACGCATCGAGTGCACTGAATACATGCGTCAAGATTAACAGCAATAGCCGGATGAGAAACATCTGCCTTTAGCTGATTTCGTTCTTCAAATCGAGGGTTATATAGTGATAATTTTGCCGACCAATAGTCTAATTCAGAATCAAGCTTGTATGGAGATTTTCCTTGTTGCGGCATATCAGAAAGCAGTAATTCAAGCACCATTTTTTGAGATAAACGTGCTCTTTCATTAGAACTATTAACTTTCATTCCTTCGGTTGGTTTTCTACAACACGATGGCGCTAAAACACGCTCACCTTCAATTTCAACTACACATGCACGGCAATTACCATCAGGACGATATCCTTCTTTATAGCAAAGGTGGGGAATTTCTATATTATTACGCTTAGCAACTTGAAGTATTGACTCGTCACCAAAGGAGTTAACCTCCTTATCGTCAAGTAAAAAACTGGTTACTTTTTCGTTTGCTTGTTTTGGGTTGGCGGCCACTTTTTAAATTCCTCTGGAAAATATCTTATTGCACACTTGACTGGGTTTGGCGCCGCCTGTCCTAAACCACATATCGATGCATCACACATCGCAATAGATAATTCTTCTAATAAATCTTTATTCCACTCCTCATTTTCCATCAATTGTATCGCTTTTGAAGTACCAACGCGACAAGGTGTACATTGACCACAAGATTCATGCTCAAAAAATCGCATTGAATTAGTAGCTAGCGATTTAACCTTGTCTTTGTCAGACAGTACGATTATAGCTGCCGAACCAATAAAACACCCATGTTTTTGGAGCGTGTCGAAGTCTAACGGTTCATTTTCCAGTGATGCGGGCAGTATTCCTCCTGATGCACCACCTGGGTAATAGCCATAAAATTCATGTCCTTCAAGCATTCCATCACAATATTCTTCAATTAATTCTTTAATACTGATACCTGCAGGCGCTATATGTACGCCTGGGTTATTAATTCGTCCGCTAACGGAAAAAGATCTTAATCCCTTTCTTTCTCTTCTGCCATTTGATGAAAACCACTCGGGACCATTTTCGATAATATCTCTCACCCAATGCATTGTCTCCATGTTTTGTTCTAGAGTAGGGAATCCGAAAAGACCCACATCAGCAACATACGGCGGTCGTAATCTAGGCATACCCGCTTTACCCTCAATTGATTCAATCATTGCAGATTCTTCACCACAGATATAAGCACCCGCACCTCTTCGTAAGTGGATTTTCGGAAGCTTGCAAGGCGGTGTCTTTTGGATAGAATTCAGTTCTTTCTCAAGTAACATTCTACAACCAGCGTACTCATCTCTTAGATATATATAAACATCATCTGCATTAATCGCCCAATGAGCTATCAAGGTTCCCTCAATAAAACGGTGTGGGTCAGTTTCTAGATAATAACGATCTTTAAATGTACCTGGCTCACCTTCATCGATATTTATCGCGATCATTTTTGGTGATTTTTTTTCACTCAGGATTCGCCATTTTTTCCCCGTGGGGAATCCAGCGCCTCCCAAACCTCTTAGTGAAGAATCCTCAAGAGTGCTTATGATATTTTCACGCTTATATTTTCCATTAATACAGTCAATTAATAGATTATAGCCACCATTTTTTTTATATTTTTCGTAATTAATATAGTTTTTGGGTAAAACATCAGATAATTGTTTTTTATTAAGTGCAGACAAAATATTGTCTGTTTTTGCATTTCCAATTGGGTGAGTTCCAGCAATAGCTACAGGAGCATTATCACATCTACCAACACAGGGAACAGGTTGTATACGAACCTTCGTTGAATCTGTAGCGAGTTTCAATTCATTTATTAATTTCTTCGCGCCAAACATTTCACAAGTTACTGAATCGCAGACGCGTACAGTTATATTAGGTGGCGGGTTTTCATTGTCATTAATAACATCAAAATGATGATAAAATGTAGCAGTCTCATAAATAGCTGCCATTGATAAATTCATTATTTTTGCAAGCGCCATAATATGGCGATTTGATATATGGTGGTACTTATCCTGAATCTTATGAAGATGTTCGATGAGCATATCTCTTTTAACTGATTGATTACCAATAAGTTTTTTTATTTCAGAAATAGCATTATGATCGATTACGCGACCTGAGATACGACCTTTCTTTCCACGAGTTCGTTTCATAAGATGTAATCAGAGTTTATTTAATAACAGAAAGCATCTCTTCAATGTACGTGTATTTTTCACGAGGTTTACCTTTTGTTTCTCCGAGCTCAACCTCTTTAGCATCGATTTTTGACCATTCATCAAAGTTGATGTGGCGGACATCGTTACTATTTAATTTTGCGTATAATTCGCTAGCGCCATTCTTTTTCTTGCCAGTATCAAGTTTATTAATGTCAGCAAGTAAGCATTCAATTGTTTCCACACTACAAGCACGATTTGTACCTATTATCCCGCTAGGTCCGCGTTTAATCCATCCACCAGTGTAAAGTTGATTAACTGCAGAGCCATCATTTTCAGTGACTCGTCCTTTTTCATTTGGAATGGTCCCCCAACTTTCATGAAAGGGTACGCCTGGTATTGGGATACCATGATAGCCAATACTACGAAACAAAATACCAGTATCAATTTCAATTGTTTCGTCGGTTCCTCTTGCTGACTGCTTGAAAGGTTCGCCAGATAATTTATTTTTTTCAATAATTAGTTTATCTATAGCGGTTGTTCCGATTATTTCTTTGGGGCTCATTAGAAATCTAAAATAACATTTTTTTGATTTACTTGAATCCATATCTCTTTTTGAGAATTTAGAAAATTCTTCATAGACTTTTCTATTGGTAGAATTAGTTTTATCCTCTAATTCCTTTTCACTCTCAATATTTAATTGTAAATCTTCTTCAAGAATAATTGGGTTGCAATCAGATAATTCCCCGAACTCACGTAATTCTTTTGGTGTAAATTTAGCTTGAGCAGGGCCGCGACGCCCAATTACGTGAATTTCTTTCAATTTACTTTCAGCTAAAACATCAAGTGCATGTTGAGCAATATCAGTATGTTTCAGTTCATCAACAGTTTTAGATAGTATTCTGCTCACATCAGCTGCAACATTACCTTGTCCGATTATGACGGCAACATCTTGCGAGAGGTCAAATTCTAATTCCCTGTAGTCAGGGTGGCCGTTATACCAACCGACAAATTCTGTTGCAGTGTGACTTCCTTTAAGATCCTCTCCAGGTATACCAAGTTTTCTATCTGTTTCTGCCCCATATGTAAGAATTACTGCATGATGAGATTCGCACAGTTCTTCAACAGAAAGATCTTTTCCGATAGTAACGTTAGCAATAAGATTAAAATTTGGATCATCAGCTATTTTTTTATAAAGATTTATTGCCGTTTTTAGTTTTGGGTGATCTGGCGCTACACCACTTCGAACAAGTCCATATGGTGTTGGGAGGCGTTCAATGATATCAACTTTAGTCACGACTTCAGATTTTATTAGCGCTTCGGCAGCATAAAACCCACTTGGGCCAGACCCTACAATCGCCACCAATAGAGGGTTTTCTGAAGTACCCAGATTAGACATGGATCAAAATCTCTTTGAATGAGAGATCCAAATGAAGACAAGAACAGATTATTCTTATCGTTTTATTTTCTTCCACAAAACAGGCGGCCATCTATTTCTTACCTCGTAACGAAGATTACACAGTCATTATATGATTCGGCACCGCCTGTCCTAAATCATAGTGCGATTGTATCTTTTTTGCTGTTTAAACGCGACTTTAAAAGCCCAGTTCAGATTTACGATCTTCAGCGCCTGGCAGGGGCTCCATTTGTTCTTCAATAACTGGTAGTTCTGCTGCTTTTTCAGCATTAATCTCAATCCAGTGTTCCTGTCCTTCTGGGATATCATCCCCCTCATAAATTGCCTCAACAGGGCATTCTGGAATACACGCGCTACAGTCAATACAGGTATCAGGGTCTATATATAACATCTCATCATCGTAGTGAAAGCAAGCTACTGGGCAGACCGATACGCAGTCAGTAAATCTACAGCCTTTACAATTGTCTGTTACGATTGTTGTCATCGTTTCCTCCTCTACCTAAGCAGGTAGATACTATAGTGATATATACTAATTTTATTTGTTTTTATATTGCGATAAAAGGACTTCTCCACGATTTAATTCAATTGAATCACCACTCCATCGTTCAAAAGTGCCGTTTGTATATGACGAATCAATCGAAAAACCATTTTTTTCTAAATAATTGATATAAAACTTTATAAATGAGGGCTTGTACACACAATTTCGCGTAAATGTTGGTAGTATTTCCGCCTCATTAAAGCAAATTATTGAGCCACGCCTCATACCAGCTCCAGTTCGTATTCCCATATTGCCCAGTACAATAATTGTTCCTGCTATCATATTTACACCAGTAAAATCGCCTGAATCACCGCCGACAACAATTAAACCTCTTCGCATTACATGTCCAGTCTCATTTTTCACGTTACCATGAATGAAAATTTCTCCGCCTTGCATACCGACAGTACTACCTCGGTAACCACTACCTGTCATATGACCAGCATTTCCCTTAACTGTGATTTTTCCTCCTTGCATCTCTGCAGCCAACCAGTCAGCCGCGTTACCCTCAATTATTATTTCGCCTCCCTGCATAGCTGCTCCAGTATGCAGACCAATATTTCCTTCAATTATGATTTTGCCAAATGTCATTGAGGCACCGACATGTTTCACATTGTTTAAATCACCATCAATAATTATTTCGCCATCAAACTCACCCTTGCAATCAAAAAACTCACCAAGTTTTACTTGACGGTTTCCATGAAAAACAATCATTGAGGAAATTTCACTACCTTTTAAAGATTGTATTTTATCGGGACAAATGCAATCAGCCTCTAAGGGCACTTCTGGCTGCGTATGTAGCTTGAGATGTAAGGGCATTACTTTTCACCTTTCGCTAATAATTTATGTAAATGTATTTTATACTGACCTAATCCGCCACCATAATTTCCTGCTGATATTTTCTTTACACCTGGTTTTATGGCTGCTTCAGCACCAACACGCATTGCTTGTTCAACATCCTCAAGCCCTAAACCATCAATAACAATCTCAAGAACACAGTTCACTCCTTCTCCAATTTCTGTTTTTTCAACTACACTTGATAGGGTAGGGCAATATGCGTCATTAGTAGAAGCAATTAATGCTTTGTACTTAGAGCCAACTTTACTTCCGCTTCTCACAACACCATTTGGAAAAGGTAGGATGATATTTTGTACTTCACGCATTGCCTTCACTGCAGATTTTGCTGCTTTTAATGCTGTGTTTTGATCTTTAGCCATGATAAGTATATTTCCACCACCAACTGCTTCTTTTACTCTAAAAATATCATCAACTAGAAACTCACCATCCATGACAGGTATTCGCCATAATCTTTTATTCAGTATTTTTTTACTGATTTGGTGACCGTCACCAAAATATCGAAGCTGTCCTCCTACTCCAACTTCATTTCCATCATCAATACCGTTGAAACAAGATGTGCTAGGGCAAGTCATTACAGATTGACCAATACGCTCAACTAATCGTTTACCTAAGCTTTCACTATCCATCGCAAAGAATAAAACACTAATACCATGTCTTTGATCTGGAGAGTTTTCTGGCAAAATTTCAGTTTCAATACCTGCTTCACATTTACACCCTATAACTGAAGTAGCAAAACCAGTTACTGATTGTGCTGCCGCTATTGCCCATTCCTTTGTTTCAGCAGTGATAATTATTCTACTACCGAACATTTTAAAAGCTTCAGCAAATGTATCATCAATTTCAGTAGATTTTATTTTCATGAAACAATCATCGTGTTTTAATAATTTCATGTTGATGTAGATAATGATCATCAACAGGATAATTAGAGAATTCTATAGAATAAAAATCTTCAAAAAATGGTTTAAGAACTTCTTCAATTTTATTATCGTATTTAGGAGCGATATGGTAAACCTTACCTTTGGAATCAGTTGTGAATTCGTGATTCGCAATCATTGGCTCACCAGATTTAAATACATATCGTGCAGTGCTAAACATCATTTCTTTATCATCCATTGAATCATAAATTGTAATATCAGCATCAGCCCCTACACCTAGGTGACCCTTTGTTTCTAAACCTAGCGCCTTTGCTGGACCCGCTCTTGTAATGATTGCAATTTCATACAATGTGTACTCTCTTTTTAATTCGGGAAGAGAGCATTTTAGCAAGGCTTTTTGATTAACTCGTTTCATTTCTTCATGACGGAATTTTTCATCCATTAGAAGTTTTATAAGTTTGGGATAAGCCATAAAAGAACCACCATTAGGGTGATCTGTTGACAAAATTATTCGCCACGGGTCTTCCGATAATAAGAATAACTCTAATCCAATTGCCCACTGGAGCGTATGCATGTAGAGATGTTCTTGGTAAACGAAAGGAAGAATACCGCAGCCGCTTTCACATTCTGTATCTGCATTAACCCATTTACCTTTAGTGTGACCTTTAAGCACATATGCTAGAGGAGCATCGGCAGTCATAATAGTTGATTCACCAAACATCACTTGCCCAACATCACAGGTTATATTTGGATGCTTATTTACATAGTCAGCTATTTCAGCAGCTTTTGATATTGGATTTTTACCAACTTCCCCTCCGTAACTATGAAATTGAATATGTGCGATATGGGCGCGCAGATCACCCGCAGTCTTCATGGTTTCAAGTGTTGTTATGTAATTTCCACTATGACCAAGATTATTACAATGAATATGAGGTGGATGAGGGTAACCCTGTTTATTAACAGTTTTTACAAAAGCCTCTATTATTTGTCTCGGAGATATATCACTAGATGGCCCAGTTTTTTCATCTATATCTGTTACATTTGAGTTTTTTTTACCTTTCCATGCTTCATCACCGCCTGGATTTACAAGTTTTACAGTGTACGCTTTTGTTGCATTTACCCACCATGCAACTGCTTGTTCAAATTCTTCAAAACGCTTTTCGCGTATTAAGTTATGAAGAAATATATTATTTCCTAAAAGTACATAGAATCCTTTATCAATGATTGGCGTATCTTCAAATTCTTCTAATACATGCCGCGCACCTATAGGAGAAACAGCTGCTTCCATTGCGGTGGTATACCCTAACGTTGCGTATCGGTATCCTGCTGCAAATGTTGATGGTGTTGTGCCGCCAGAACCTGAGCGAGTAAAAGGAGTTGAAGGATGTACATCATGACGACGTGCTTCAGGCGTTAATTTTCTTGCTAAGTTAACCTTTGGTCCAGCAATATGACAGTGAATATCAACACCACCAGGCATAATAACCATGCCCTTTGCATCAATAATTGTTGCATCATCATCTACGGCGTCAACAATCTTCCCATCTTGAATGCAGATCTCTTTTATTTCACCGTTAATATTATTTTTTGGATCATATACCTGACCATTAACGATGCGCATTGTTGCAGACATCAAATGTACCCCTCTATTTAGTAATTCTTATTATAGTTGCAGTTTAACGCTGGTACATAAGACTTAGAGCGGGTTTACTGCTGCTGCTACTTTTGCTTCTCCTGAAGCACCTCTAGAATCATTTTTCTTTAATATTAATTCGTGCACACGTTTTTTTATGGCTTTGAGTATTGTTTCATCATCAGGAAAAGGTGATTCAAATGCAGGTCTCAATGGAATAGAGACATCATCCATACGATAGACAGTACCACCAGTATTTATTCCATAGGTTGCAGTTTTAAAGGCAACATGCGCAAGCTTCGTTGTGTCAGTACTTTTAGTATCAAGCACAACAACAGGAATATTTTTTAGATGCTCAATTGCCTTTTTTGGGAAATTTGAACCAGGATCACTGGCAATAATCATTGCGGCATCTGCATCTCCATTTGATAATGTGTCAACTGTTGTGAATTCACCCGGATTAAATCTTGGGTAGCCACGACTGAAATTAACACCAAATGGGTATCCTGTTTGCCATGAGACTACATTATCAGCTCCAGTAACATTACCATGACCACGTACGGGTTTAGCGACGAAATGTGTGTACTCATTGAGGTCAGTTGCAAGTGCGAGTAAAGCACCCGAGTTAAAATGTCGACCTCTCGTCATAGTTAATCCCATACCAAAAAAGAGCACTCCAAATCGACAATTTTTCATTCGCTCTACAAGGTCTGTTAATACTTCTAAAGGAACACCCGTTTCTTTTTCGATGTCTGTTGATATATTAATTCCTTTTACAAGAGCGCGAAGTGCCCATAATACTTCAAAGTCTTTTCCGGGTTTTGGTCGTATAAGAATATCAGCAACACCCGCACTTTTTGTTTTTCTTACATCTA
>Ga0111541_10000314_pt1 | contig 15568 bp, 20 predicted proteins | sample Knorr_S7_td_DCM__FD_83039 | JGI IMG/M metagenome (GOLD analysis project Ga0111541, IMG submission 83039) | Marine microbial communities from Southern Atlantic Ocean transect - Knorr_S7_td_DCM_ad_131m_LV_B (version 2) (version 2) | ecosystem: Environmental > Aquatic > Marine > Oceanic | place...
CTGCTATTTCCGATGTTTCTGCCGCTAACGCAGAAGTAAAAAGTGCAGACGAAAGCTTGGACTTATCAGGAATAGAAGACATAATCAATAACATCAATACTTGGGTAGCTTCGATAGAAGCTAATAACTCCGCCGTATCCGGAACATCCTCCATAACTGTTGCACAAACATATGTAGGAAGTGCCACTGGAGGATCTGTAGCTGATTCTCATGCAATTATTAACGGTCTCCCAGACAAATTTGAATATGATTCAGATGGTAATCGAGTTGAACTGCCTGGTGCTGGTGGTATCCACAAAGGTATCGCTGCTGCACAAGGGCTAGCAAGCCTATCAGTTATTGAAGGAGAATTACCTGCATCTGAAGGATCTTCAGCTCAGATTGATGGAAAAAATGTTAACACTTCAGTGTTAGGACTAGGTCTACCAAGTGTTGGAGATAAATTTGTAACATTAACTATGCAATTATCTCTAATATTTGGAACCTTGTTAATATTGACTAGTGGCGGCATGATTCTTCTCAAAAAGAAATAAACCGCTAACTAAATAAAAAAAGGGCTTCTAGAATAGAAGCCCTTTTTTTATTGCATTTACAAATCAGCCAAAAAACTTAATTTAATATCTCCAATAAATAATTTATTCTCGATTTTCAATAATGGCCGTCTAATTAATCTGGGTTCATCAAGCATTAAATCAATAACATTTTCTCTAGAAAGACTAGTTGCTTGAATTTGCAACTTCTTAAATGAGGGACTTTTGATCGATAAGAAATCAGATACATTATGATTTACAAACAAATCACTTAATTCTTTTCTTGTAAAAGGATTTAAAAAAAAATCTCTTTCTAATAAACTAAAATTTTGCTGTAAAAGAGCCTCTTTCACTTTTTTACATGTACTTCATTTATTCCAATAGAAAAATTCTATCCTAATCAATTCATCACTCGAATGGAATTATCTATAGCTTTAACAACATTCAAGTTTCTTATCTCCCCTAAAGCATCTTGTATGGATCGTTCAAGAGCCTCATGAGTCATTATAACCAGTTCAGCTAAGCCATCATATGAACTTTTTTGAATAAATGAAGCTATACTAATTTGATGATTAGCAAGAATAGTCGAGATTTGAGATAAAACGCCTGGCTGATCCTTAGCTGAGACTCTAATATAATATTTCGTTACTAAATCAGAAATTTCAACAATCGATGATTTTTCAGAAATATTCATATAATCCAAAACAACAAAACCTGATGATATATTACGAGAAATATCAATTACATCTGCCAAAACTGCACTTGCCGTAGGTAAAGAACCAGCACCTGCACCATGAAAAAGAACATTACCAATCAAGTCAGTTTCAATTTGCACAGAATTAAGAACCCCATTTACATTAGCTAGCATTTCATTCTTTGAAATCAAAGTAGGATGAACTCTTGCAGAAATTTGATCATCTTTAAATTCAGAAAACGCTATAAGTTTAATTTCGTACCCCAATTCTTTAGCTATTTGAAAATCTTTAGCAGATATATTTGTAATACCTTCACAATAAACATCTGAATCCTTAACAAATGATTTATAGCTAAGTGAAGACAAAATTGCCAACTTATATGCAGCATCTACACCTTCTACATCATTGGTGGGATCTGATTCAGCATATCCTAATTTTTGTGCATCTTTAAGTACTTCAAAATAATCAGCATTTTCTGTAGACATACGTGACAAAATATAATTAGTAGTGCCATTAATGATTGCTTTGATAGAAGTAATATTATTTGCAGAAAAATCTCTAATTACAGGAGAAATAATTGGGGTTCCTCCAGCTACACTAGCCTCAAACAATATTCTTACATTATTTTCTGTAGCAATAGAGATTAATTCGGGACCATGCTTTGCGATCAATTCTTTGTTAGCAGTAACAACATGTTTCTGATTATTCAAAGCTTGAATAATAAAGGTTTTTGCAGGCTCTACCCCACCTATTACTTCAATCACTACATCAGTACTGTCATCATTGATAATTTCTTCAAATGTATCTACAAATAAATCAGGTGAAAGTTGAAAGTCTCTTTTCTTGGTTTTATTTCTTACCATTACATGATTTAAAACAAGTTTTGAACCAACAGCTTCGGTAAAAATGTGTTCTTTTGAAATTAATTGTTTTGCAACTCCAGAACCTACTACTCCCAATCCTATTAAAGAAATACCAATCTCATTTTTCATTTTAGCTACCACTTGAAATAAATTGTTGTAATGGATCCGGATTAGGCGTAGGAGTGGGAGAACGATCATTTAATCTTAATTGGTCTCCTACCCAGGCATATACATCTGAATTAAATTCAGCAAAAATATCATGTCGACTTCGTTCTTTATTAACCCATTTTTGCAAAGCATTAGTTTTGAGTTTTTCTCTCATTGATTCATCTAATTCAGCAGCAGTTTCTTTATCAGAAACCATAAAAAATATCATTGTAGATGGATTATCTTTATTTTTAATTGGAGGACTTAACTCGCCAACATCTAAATCAAAAAAATCTCTCTCATACTCTATTACCCCTCTAGGAATCCATCCCATATCTCCACCTTGCCTGATTATCACGGGAGCATCCTCTGAAAATTCTCGTGCTATATATTTAAATGCTTCTTCATAGTCTTCAGAGGTAACAGCATTTTTTACAGCATCATTGTAATTTGTTTGCATAATCTCATATTCCCCTGAGAGCGGAATAACCATTCTAAACAAATGGACTTGTTCAGCTACATAAGGGACAGTTTCACCAGACCATTGTTTCATCTTTTCTCGCAATAAAGCTTTACGAAGTTGTTCTTTGTGAGATTCTTCGTCTACTTGAACTTGATTTAAATATCTCAAATATCTTTCTCGGGTTTCTAATTGAATCTGTTGTTCCGTTTTTCCAGAATTTTGATCCTCAGTAGATTTCATCACATATTCAATAATGTTATCAATTTCAGAGTTAGTCACACCAATTCCATATAATGGTGCTGATTGAGAAATGATTTCATTCTCAACTATTTTTTGTAAGGTATCAAAAATAGTTGAGCCTTGATCAACATTAGGACCTAAAAATATTTCAGTGGTCTTATTGACTCTAACAGTTTCTACTAAATCACCTCTAGTATATTTAACATCATTGATGCTAACTACTAAATGCCTAGGGGGTAAAACAAAAACAAGGACAAATCCCACCAATATAATTATCAAAATTATGGAACAAGAAAATCCTAAAGACAAAAAAACAAGTCTATTCTTCTTTTTTAAATTAGGATCCTGGATAGTAGCATGGCGACTATCATTAGATATAGTTTTAGAATTCACAGATGTTAATTTAGCCAATTATCCACCCAATGTAAAATTTGAAATTAACGCCTGAAATTAATGGGATTAACTCCCTTGTGGGCAGGACTATATGGGATAAGTCCGACTTGCCTAGCTCTTTTGACAGCTCTAGCTAAAGTTCTTTGACACTTTGCACACATGCCACTTTTTCTACGAGCCTCAATCATGTATCTATCGGATAAAAATTTCTTTAGGTAATCTACATCTTTATAATCTAATTCTGTTTTTTTATCCGCACATGGCTGACAAACTTTTCTTCTACTGTAAAAACGTTTTTGGCCAGTTCTCTTTGGGGCTGGTGATGTCATTTTATCTCCAAATTAATATTTAAATGTTTATTTTACCAAGGCAAATCATCATTTGCAGGTTCATCAGGTGCTTCAGAAGAAAATGGAGCAAAGCTATCATTACTTTCAAAATTAGAAGCATTACCTCTACTATCTAAAAATGTTAAATTAGCTGCATTTACTTCCAAAGAAACTCTAGTTTGTCCATCATTACCTACATAAGTTCTACTAGAAAGACGCCCTTCAACATAAACCTTACTACCTTTCTGCAAGTAATTATTGCAAGTTTCAGCCAATCTATTCCAAGCGCTAACTCTAAACCATTCAGTTTCTTCTCTGTTTTCACCATCAGACGTTGTGTATCTTCTATTCGTAGCAAGACTAAAAGAAGTAACAGGAGCCCCTTTTGGGGTATAGCGCATCTCCGGGTCTGACCCTAAGTTACCTATAATAATGATCTTATTCATAGTCATCTTGTATGCCTAAACCTTTGATACCATGTGTAACAAGACTTCTTCAGTTAAATTCAACATTACTTCCAATTCTTTAACTGCAGATGCATGTAAAGAAAATACTGTTCTTACATAGTTTCCCTCATTCGATTTCTGAATAGGATATGACAACCTTTTGATACCCCAATTATCTCTCTCAGTTAAATCACCACCATTTTTATTAACGTATGATTCAATTTTTTCCAAGACAGAGTTAATTTCATCTTCATTCGACATAGGCGTAATTGCCATTACTAATTCGTATTTACGTATTTGATCCAAATTCCAACCTTTTGTTCATTCAGGATTTTCAGCGCTCATTAGTATAGCATGAGGTAGAATATGCACCAAGATTTACCAATGAATATCATTAATTATGGAAATAAATATGCAAAATGACAAAATTACAGGCAGTCACTTAATAGCAAAATCGCTTGAAAAAGCAGGAGTTGAAAACATTTTCACACTCGCAGGAGACCATGTACTCCCTGCATTGGATGTCATATCAAGTGAAAACTTCAAAATTTGGGATACTCGCCATGAGCAAGCTGCGGTACACATGGCTGATGCATGGGGAAGAATCACGGGGAAATTAGGAGTATCTATTTACACCACTCCTGGATTATCTAATGCCATACCAGGATTAGCTAATGCTATCCACTCAGAATCCCCTTTGTTATCCATCAGTGGTTCTGCTGAATTAGCAGAACTAGGTAGAGGTGCAATGCAAGAAATTGATCAGGTAGGAATGGCCAAACCTATCACTAAGGGTAGTTGGATGATTACAGATCCTAAAAGAATACCTGACATGATAGGTCATGCTATTAGAGTTGCATATTCAGGAAGAAGAGGACCAGTACATCTAACAATCCCTGTAGATGTACAACAAATGGAAGTTGGTAGTTACGATGAATATGAATTTGTATCAGAAACATCTTCAATTCAAAATCCGATTTCGGCTACAAATTCCCAAATATCAAACATAATTGATTTAATGAAAACTGCCCAAAAACCCCTGATCATTTTAGGGAGTGCAGCATCATACGCAAATTCCACAGACTCCATTAGAGAATTGATAGAAACAATCAAATTTCCAGTAATGACTGAAGGCGATGCAAGAGGTATGATTCCTGATTCGAATGAATTTAGTTGTGGTTTTTTTGATAATGGCTTAAACCTAGCTGCAAAAAAAATTAGAGAAACAGACTTATTAATACTGTTAGGAAGGAAACAAGATTTAATAATCGGTTATGCCATGCATCCTGTGGTACCAAGTTCTGCAAAAATCATTCAAATAGATCCCGACGGAGCAATCATTGGAAGAAACCGTAAAGTAGATGTCGGAATCACTGGAGATATAGGGAACATCATCCCTCAAATTTTATCTGAATCCAAAAAACACAAATGGAATAATTTACAATGGCTAGAAGAATTAAAAGAAGCCCAAGAAACTCAAAAAAAACAACTTGAAATTAATGCTCAAAACCAAAACCCAATGCATGCGTCTTTCGTTCACAAAACCGTAAGCGAAATTTTGACAGATGAAGACATTTTAGTTTTTGATGGTGGAGATTTTTGTCACTTTGGTAGAGCATTTCATCAAGCTAACTCGCCAAAATCTTGGTGGTATTTACCAACATCAGGAATGTTAGGTCAAGCAATCCCAACAGCTTTGGCAGCAAAAATTGCCCACCCAAACAAACGCGTATTCATGTTTTCAGGAGATGGGGCATTTGGATTTAATGGTTTCGAATATGACACTGCAGTTAGACATGATTTACCGTTCATAGGAATAATGGGAAATGACTCTACTTGGGGAATTGATAAGCACATTCAGGAGAAAGTATTCGGTAAAACTGTAGCAACAAAATTATTGCCATCTAGATACGATCAAGTAGTTTCTGGATTAGGTGGATATTCTGAATATGTCACAGAATCAAGCGAGCTAAAAAACGCATTAAACAGAGCTATCAATCAACAGCTTCCGTCTTTACTAAATGTGCAAATATCTAATTCTATCAGCCCAAGAGCAGAAGCTGCTGTTACTAAATGGAAAAGTCACACTCTCGAACCAATGTAAAATTTTAACAATTCAAATGCTTTAGAGTAAAAGAATAGACAAAGGAAAAATAATGGGAGCATTAGTATCAAATAAAGAAATAGAATCTCCGATTAAATTAGTTAGTGTGACCGCTGATGCAGAACAACACATGGCATATGTTGCTAGAGTCAGTAATCCTAAAAATCAAAATAACGATAAATTTGCAGGATTACTCAAATACTGCATTAAGCATGGTCATTGGTCAGTGTTTGAACAAGCATTCATGACAATCGAAATTAACACTACTAGAGGATTAGCTGCTCAAATATTGCGTCATAGATCATTTACATTCCAAGAATTTAGTCAAAGATATGCCGACACAAACCTGTTAGACACTAAAATTGATGTACCAGATCTTCGTAGCCAAGATGGTAAAAACAGACAAAACAGTATCGACGATATCCCAGTTTCAAAAAAAGAAAATCTCCAATCTAAAATTGCTACCCATTTTGCTGATGCAATGCATTTATATAACGAGCTGATACAAGAAGGAGTAGCAAAAGAATGTGCTAGATTTGTTCTTCCATTAGCAACACCTACAAGAATTTACATGACTGGAAATGTAAGATCTTGGATTCATTATATTGATCTGAGATCTGCCAATGGAACCCAAAAAGAGCATATGGATGTAGCTAAAGGAGTTAAGGAAATTTTTATAGAACAATTTCCAAACGTATCAGAAGCTCTAGAATGGATTCAATAATTCGTCTTCACCTTAAAGCTCATGCTAATATACCCAATTATTTAAACTTTTAAGGAAATCAGATGAAATGGATTAGATATTACAGAGAAAAAAATATTTATTATGGAATAGCTGATTTACAAAACAAATCTGTAATAGAAGTTCAAGGAAATCCATTTGAAGACTACGAAACAACTAATACTGTCTCTTTTTCTGATATCAAACTACTTACTCCTTTTGATCCAAAAACTTTCTACGCTGCAGGAACAAACTATGAAGAACATATTCGTAAAGTAGCAGAATTAATAGGAGAAAAGCCAAATATTCCTACACAAGCTGATATCGGATACAGAGCAAACAATGCCCTCATAGCTCATGAAGAAACTATCATGATCCCAAAAGATGCTACTGAAAAAGTACAATACGAGGCAGAATTAGTAGTAGTTATAGGAAAAAAAGCTTTCCAAGTAAAAGAATCAGAAGCTTTAAACTTCGTGTTTGGATACTCGATTGGAAATGATGTGAGTGAGAGATCTTGGCAAAAATCAGATCGAACCCTATGGAGAGCAAAAAATTCTGACACCTTCAAGCCAATGGGGCCGTGGATAGAAACTGAAGCTGATTTAGATGATATGACCACATCAGTACATGTCAATGGAGTAAAAACTATAGAATTCAAAACTAATCAAATGATATTCGGTGTTGAAAAGTACATACATGAAATAACAAAATACATCACTTTATACCCTGGAGATATGATTTGGATGGGAACTGATGGAGAAGGAAAAAATTTAAGTGATGGAGACACCTGTGAAATTACTATCTCAGGAATAGGAACATTAAAAAATTATGTAAGAAAAATAAATTCTTAGGAAATTATGACTTCAATTCAAACAGTTTTAGGCCCCATAGACACTTCAAAACTAGGACAAACTCTATCTCATGAACATGTAATAGTTAGTTCAGGAGGAATCCCGCAAATTTACCCTGAATTTATCAGAAGAGATGAATCAATCAAAAAAGGAATTGCTCGTCTTTCAGAGGCGAAAAAGGAAGGTGTAGACACTATAGTTGATGTTACAACCTTAGACTTAGGTCGTGACATTAGATTAATCGAAACTGTTTCAAGAGAATCTGGAGTTAACATAATTTGCGCAACAGGTACTTGGAGAGATATCCCCAGAGCTTTCTGGAACAGTACACCTGATGCAGTGGCTAGTTTATACATCAGAGAAATAAATGAAGGCATTGAAGGTACTGGAATTAAAGCGGGAATAATCAAAGTAGCAAACGACAAAGGTGGTGTGACAAGAGAAGGAGAAGTCATCTTACGTGCAGCAGCTAGAGCATCAAAATCCACAAACACACCTATATCTGCGCATACATGGGCACCTGAACGTGTTGGTGAACAACAAATCAGAATTTTTGAAGATGAAAAAGTGGATTTGAATAAAGTTTATATAGGTCATAGTAACGATACAACTGATGTTTTTTATCTAGAAGGATTGATGGATAAAGGAGCATGGGTGGGATTAGACAGATACCCCGGAGGGAGAGAAATCGGAACCCCAAAATGGGAAGAAAGAACAGAAACGTTGATGAAACTGATTTCCGATGGCTATGGTAAAAAAGTTATGATAGGGCACGACTGGTCTATAACTTTAAACATAGCCTCAGATGAAAATTCATCAAGCAGAAACAAATATAATCCAGATGATTACTTATTTATTCACAGAAAGGTAATTCCCTATTTGAAAAAATTGGGTGCAACCAATGGGCAAATAGACGACATATTAGTTTATAACCCAAAACGCTTTTTTGAATCATAAAAAATGGGCCCTTACCATAAAAAAGATAAGGACCCTGTTATGTGGAGGCATTCCGAAGAACACCTACCCGAAACGCCTCCGACTACTACTATCCAATGTTACTGCCCTCCTTTTTTGAGACCCATTTTTAAGCTTTCCCTTCACATCACTGTCTCTGTTTTAATTATAAACTTTTAGTAAAATAATTACAGCATGCTTATGTGATTTGTGAGGCAAAATATGTTTACAAAATTTTCAGGAATAATTTTATGGACAGAAAAAATTTCAAATCTCCAAAAATTTTATGAGGATTTATTAGGAATTGAAGCCCACTATGTAAACGAAAAATTTATATCATTTAGATGGAATGATTTTAAATTTAGCATAGGAGAACATTCCAACATAACTAATCAAATCAACCAAGATCCTTATAGATTTATGATAAATTTTGATGTTAATGAAATTAATGAGATTATGAAAAATCTAAAAGTAAAAAATGTTGAGGTTTTGAGAAACCCGGAAAAAGAACATTGGGGTGGATTTGTAGCCACATTCAAAGACCCAGACGGAAATATAATTCAATTACTGCAACAGCCTTAATTAGTTTTGGGTTCAAACCCTCTTTTTCTCAAGTTGATTGCATCATTTAAATAAACGTTATTTATCAGCTTAACATCCTTATCAGAATTAACGTGAACCATTACCCTAATACACATGGGTTGAGCATCCTCTATAAACATTTCATGGGAACACATTAATGCAACAAATTCCCAACCAATTTTACGTGCAGCAACGGCTGGAAATTGAGTATTCAAATCTTTTGTTGTTGTAAAAAAAGCACTGATAATATCCTTAACATCTAAATCATTAGCACTCACCAGCTCTTCTAGCATTTCTTTAGTGGCTTCCACAATTGAATCTTTAGTATTAGATTCAGCAGTAGTAGCACCTCTAATAGCAATAACTTTTCCCATTTGTTTACCTCATTAATTTAGTTAGCCAATTTTTTGACAAAATCGACACCAGCTTTCACTTTTTTATTTTGATCAGAATTCTGTATCGAATCTAAAAAAGCGCTTCCAACAACTGCACCATCAGAAAATTTAGATATATTCAGAACATCTTCTCTTTTAGAAACTCCAAAGCCTACTAAGACTGGAATATCAGTATATGCCTTAATTTTTTTCACTAAAGTTTCGACTCCCAAAGATAAATTTTTTCTAGCTCCAGTTACTCCAGTTAAACTAACACAATAAATGAACCCTTTGGCCTGTTCACAAGCCTTTTGGATGGTTTCTTCTGTACTAGTGGGCGCTAGTAATGGAATTAAGTGAATACCGGAATTAAAACATTTTTCAGAAATTTGTTTGGATTCTGCAATAGGTAAATCAGGGACTATTAATCCATCCAGTCCCACTTGAGAGCTTTGTAGTAAAAAATCATCTATCCCGTAAGCAAGAAAGGGATTAAAGTATCCCATAAATATCGCAGGAGATTCTGTATTAGATTTTCTAATTAATCTCAAAAGATTAATACACTCAGAAAGCGTAATACCGTTTTGAATAGCTTGAAAATTTGTTTTCTGGATAGTAGGGCCATCAGCAAGCGGATCACTAAAAGGGACACCGATCTCTAGCATGTCAGCACCATTATCTAAGATTTTTAAAGACAAATCTACAAAAGTTTCCCTATCAGGAAATCCTGCAGTTAAATAAGGAACAAGAGCTGAATCGTTGTTTTTCTTTAATTTTTCAAATTGAATGTTAATTCTATTTTTCAACATATCACCTTGCGGTAATTGTCTTTAATTTAAGCAAAAGTCGCAACTATACATACAAAAAGATTTTGAATAGAGTGAAGCATGATGCAAGGTAAGAGAGATTTAGACATTAAAAACAATATTGAAATTAAGATTGAACTAAAAAACACGGGAATCAATAATCCTACGTCACCATGAACAATACAAAATAAAAAACTAGAAAAAATTACTGCAAAAATTTTCCCTGAAAATTCATTAAATCTTTTGAGGATTAGTCCTCTAAAAAATATTTCTTCAATTGCAGGAACCCAAACACAAATTGCAAAAATATTCAAAAAAATAAAATTTCCATCGCCCAAAATATATTTCGAAATGTTTGGTAAATATAATATTTGAAAGTTTAAAAAACTGACTATTTGAGCATAAATCCAATAAAAACTTAAATTAAAAAACATAAACAAAAATGCGAAAAAGTAATTTATTAATTTTACATTCAAAAATAATTGTCTTAAATTTTTCAAATATATGATTGAAAAAACCAACATAAAAATTTGAGGAACTACCAATATCCAAGGATAAAGTTTACTCGGATAAATCAAATCGTAGTCCTCAATAAATATATGCCTAAAAATAAAAATCATAGAATATGTCAAAATCAATATAGTAGTTATTCCAACAACAAAAAACAGGTTATTTTGTGTTAACTTTTTAACCACTCAATATCGCCAAATTTTTGAGAATGAACATTTTTACTTTTATAAATTTCAAATTCTGAGATAGACTCAGATAATTCGCCATCATCCCCATGACCCGGATAAAATATCGTTTCTTTTGGAAGAGAAAATAATTTTCCCGAAATACTATCAATGATCTGATTTAAATGATCTTCAGATTGTGTTTTACCGGGTCCTCCCGGAAAAAGAGTATCTCCTGAAAATAAATGCCCATCCATATAAAAACAGGTTGAACCTGCAGTGTGTCCGGGCGTAAATAAAACTTGAAGACTCAAGTTTCCAAACAAAATTGCAGACTCATCATTTAAATCTTCTTTAAAATTATAATCTAATGCATGAGAATCAAAATTAGATATATTTACAGGAACATTAAAAGAATCAATTACTGAATCAAAACCTGCAATATGATCACTATGATTATGAGTAATTAAAATTCTTGTCACAATAGTAGTTGATGCTATAGCTATTAATACATGTGGATCAGCGGGAGTATCAATTAACACGCTTTGATTGGTTTGAGGGCATATCAATACATAAGAATTATTATCAAATGGACCACTTTTGATTTTATGAAATAAAAAATCGGAACTTTTAAAATGAGGTTTCATATCACCCTAATGCTAGAATATTTTATGAAAAATGATTGTCTATTAAACAAAAAGATAACACAAGACAAAAAATGAACAGTGGAATGAATAAAGAAGAAGATTCAACAGGATTCACAATTCAGTTTCAATATACTAATCAAAACAGCATTGCATCCATTATCCCTAGTGAACCAAACCATGTATGTGCAAAGGAATTCAAATATGACTAAAAAATTCAATTTAACAATTACCGAAAACATGAATACTTTGGATCTTGAAACAAAGCACCTTAGTGGTAAATTATATTTTGTTAAAACTGATCAGAATTGGGTCGCAGAAGACGACTCTATTCACATACACTCACTAATAGGCTTCTTTTCAGATTTTAATAAATTAAATGATTCTGAATCAAAAAACTTAATGCAAAAATGGGGAATGTATTTTCGTACTAAAGAATTGGAATCTAACTTAGACTAAAAATCATCATCAAGGGGCGACTTGTCCGCAATCAATTGAGGAATCCGGGGAGTAAATACATTATCGTCTCCTGACTCAGTATCATCATCACTCCAATCCTTCAAATCCATAAATTTCCCACCATCATTAATTTCATAAGGAATCATCTGTCCAGAAATATCATTCATCATGTCAATTTTTGCCGGAAAGGAAGACTTTAACGATTGAGATGGATGTTTAAATGTTTCTCTGATAATAATATTAATATTATTATCACTAACGTGAGTAATGTTTGCTTGATATTCATTTCCACCAGAAATCATCCTACTCAATCTCATACCTAATTTAGGTTCTAAATTACCTAATTTAGAATTATTTTGATCTGTAATCGAAATACCTCTTTCATTTTGGTTCAAATTTACTTGATGGCCAGAAATGAGAGAAGTCAAATCAAAACCTGTAGTTATATTTACCAATTTTGTCACACAAGTTTTTCCAGTTTCCTGAATAAAAGCTTGGCCTAAATTCTGAGATTGTGACCCAATATTCGTTTGATTCATAGAAGATTTCTGTAATCTATCTATATTTTTTTGAGCGATCTTACTTGTAGGAGAAATAATTAAAGCAGATTCAAAAGCAGTCAATGATTCATTTCTATTTCCTCTTTCTAAAAGTGCTTTTCCCAATCTGTTGTAAGCTTCAAGCTCCCAGGGAAATGAATTAATTATCATTTTGTTATTCTCTATAGCATTAACCCAATCAGATTGCATAGCAAATTCAATAGATTGACGGGTGTGGTCTTTTAAAGATTTTTCTAGCATAGATGCATTATGTGAATACAATTGAGCTTCAGAATTTTTATCTTGTGCTAAATAAATTTTTGATATTAACAAATGCGCTTGAAAATCATTAGGATATTCCTGAAGCAAATCTAAAGCTATCTGCTCGGCATCTTCAAAAGACTTAGAATTAAATAAAGCATTAATCTCTAAAAATTTTTCTTTTCTTAAAGTAATTTTATTTGACAGTTCTTTGATATTCACTTTGATCTCCAAAGATTGTAATAATCCATGGAATTTTGACAGTAGATAGTTACTGAAGCAATGTTTTTTTACACAAAAAAATCACATTTTTAAAAATTAGTATTTTTTACTCAAAATTCTGATTCTAGTAACTAGTACTTCCATAATGATAGAGAAAGTGGAGCTCAACACACGAACCTTGCTATCCAATTGATGGTGCCAAGAAACAGGCATTTCCTCAACATGTAAATGAAATTGTTTACATAACATCAAAATCTCCACATCAAATCCCCAACCCCAAATTTTTTGCATTCCAAATAATTTTTCTGCTGATTGAGAGGTAAAACACTTATACCCACATTGAGTATCTAGATATCCTTTAACGGCAAATATTTGTACAAATAAATTAAATAATCTTCCCATTAATTTCCTTAATAAAGGCTCATCTTGCTTTACAGATTCCTTTAAATTCCTTGAGCCGATCACAACATCACAATTTTGTTGAATACGGATTAAAAAATTTTCAATTTGACATGGATCCATCGACATATCAGCATCAAACATTAATCTGTAAATTCCGTTTGATTTCAACATTCCATTTTTAACAGCCCACCCTTTTCCTTTATGAGGCAACAAGAGCAAATGAATATTAGGATGTTTTTGAGACCATTGTTCAACCAATATCACTGTATTATCAGTACTGCCATCATCTGATATCACAATTTCCCATGTGTAATGTTGTAACGAAAAATAAACCAGTAATTGATCTAAAGTTTGAACAATTCGTTTTTGCTCATTAAATGTAGGAATAACCACTGACAAAAATATTTCGTTCATTATCAAATTCCATCAAATTAGTTAAAATCCATCTCAAATGCATCATGTAATGCTGATGCTGCTTTACCTAACTCTGAAACTTTTACAATACAAGTAATTCTGATTTCTGAAGTAGTAATCATTTCAATATTTATTCCAGAAGTAGCCAAAGTCTTAAACATTTTTGCAGCGTAACCAGGAGAATCCTGCATACCTGTTCCTACTACACTAACTTTACCTAAATTTTCATCAATGCCAATTTGACCACTACCTAATTCATCTGCAACTTTTTTTACAACAGATGTTGCTCTATCCAACTGAGATTGCTTAACAGTAAAGGTAAGATCAGTTTTTCCTTCAACGCTTGAATTTTGCACTATGACATCAACACTAATATCCGCTTGAGCTAATGGCTCGAATAAACTAGATGCAATCCCAGGCCTATCTACAACAGAATAAACTATAATCTTGGCAACATCCTTCTCAGTAGCAATTCCTCTTACTCGATTTCTAATTTCACCTACTTTCATATCCATATTATTTACCTCATGTATAAGAGTTCCTGAAGTTTCATTCATACTTGAAGAAACTAATATAGGAACATTAAATACCATACCTAATTCTATAGACCTTGGATTCATTTTTGCACCATAACTTGCCATCTCTAACATCTCTTCAAAACCAATCTCATCCATTTTATGGGCATTTGGTACCAATCTAGGATCAGCAGTAAAAATACCTTCGACATCCGTATAAATTTCACATCTTTCAGCGTTTAATCCTGCAGCTAATGCAACAGCGGTTAAATCTGATGCCCCACGGCCCAAAGTAGTAATATCTAGTCCGTCAGTAACACCTTGAAACCCGGCAACAACTACAATATTGCCTTGATTTAACTCCATTTGAATTCGATCAGTAGATAAATTAGAAATCTTAGCGTTTCCAAATGTTGAATCCGTCAATATTCCAGCTTGAGCCCCACTTAGACTGACGGCATTTTTGCCCAATTCTTGTAAAGCCATACAAACTAATGCACAAGATTGAAGTTCTCCCGTGGAAAGCAATACATCTAATTCTCTAGGATTGGGTAATTTAGTAATTTTTGACGCAATATCCAATAAATTATTCGTAGAATCACCCATTGCAGAGACTGTAGCAACAACTTGATTGGAACTGTCTGACGCAGAAGCAATTCTTTGAGCTACATTCCTAATCAAATCAGGGTTAGCCAAAGATGATCCTCCATACTTTTGAACAATTATTGACATTTATTTTCACCTTGATCAATCAAATGCACACCTTGATTGACTATAGTGGATACTACAATGTTTCCTTCAATGCCTGATTTCATCGCTGCATCAGCCATTTCATAACCAATCGTGTATTCTCTCGAGTCAGTGATTGCAATTATTGTAGACCCAGCACCAGATAAAAAAGCTCCATACGCTCCTGCATCTAAAGCACCTTTAATAA
>Ga0111541_10000316_pt1 | contig 15471 bp, 13 predicted proteins | sample Knorr_S7_td_DCM__FD_83039 | JGI IMG/M metagenome (GOLD analysis project Ga0111541, IMG submission 83039) | Marine microbial communities from Southern Atlantic Ocean transect - Knorr_S7_td_DCM_ad_131m_LV_B (version 2) (version 2) | ecosystem: Environmental > Aquatic > Marine > Oceanic | place...
ACATCTAAAATTAGTCCGCATGACTTATCTAAGCATTGCTTAGGTACATTAAGGTTAAAAGATATGCCTTCACAAGAAAGCTTAGACTTACCCTTTTTAAGTTCTGATATACAGGAATTAGGTGAAAAAGTACCTTTAACATCTATTGTTCCAGGCATTGGAGAAGCATATATCCAGCTTATAAAAAATAAACAGGTAAAAATTGTAAAAAACTTTAAAGACAGTCTATTCAGAATAATAAGTATATTCATTATACAAATTAGTTAATTTCACAATTTTGCCATCTACCTGAATAGGTTCATAACTGATTCTTTTACTAATAGAAGCTATTACCTTCTCAAAAATATCTTTCGAATCTACCCTAGATTTTATAACTTGAGTATTTTCTGACATTTCTATCACTTCAATGTCTTCCATTCTTCCTTCTTTAGAAATACTATATCTGAATACCAATCTTACATTGGTGTCTCTAGCCAAGCCTCCTGAATTAAAACTATCGTCTACAAAAACATCTGCTTTACTTCGCTTGCTTGGAGTGCAATAAATTCTCTTACAAGCGTTTGACTTAGAGGCAGAGGGTTTTATTGAACAAGAATCTCCCTGACAATCTAAACAGGCTTGCGAAGCTTTTGGATTCTTACGTGCTTCTAAAATGGTATTCATAGAGCTCTCTGGAAAAGGCAATAAATCACAATAAGCTCTTTCTTCAGTATATGTATAACCGCTAAAAATAAGTATGAATATGAAAGTTATTCTTTTCATAAAAGTCCTCATGTACAAAATTTAGTCACATATTAACATTCAAAATCTTAGTGCTTAAATTTATTACGACTAAAAAATTAACCATTCCACTATTTATAAACATAAAATGTACTTATAAATTAATAAATAAACTATGCTAATAAGTAAATCTATTCCAATTCAAAAATTAAAAAGAAAATGGCTTCTAATTTCTTTTCTAATATTTTTATCGGCTTGCAATCAAGATGAACAACAAATTAATATGAAGAAAGACCTTGATTACCCAAATACAAAGAAAATTGAATTCTCAGATACTTACTTCGATAAAGAAATTAAAGACCCTTATAGGTGGCTTGAAGATGACTTAAGTGCAGAAACAGAATCATGGGTAATTGAACAAAATAAAATAACTTTCGACTATTTAGATCAGATTTCTTTCAAGAGAAAAATTGAAAGAAAAATTGAGGATCTTTGGGACTATGAAAAATATAGTTCTCCATTTAAAGAAGGTGATTATATTTACTTTTATAAAAATGATGGATTACAAAATCAATCTGTTCTTTATAGGAGGAAAGCTGATGAAGAAACTGAAGTTTTTTTAGATCCAAATAAATTCAGTAAAGACGGGAGTGATTCGCTTTCAGGAATAAGTTTTTCTACGGACGGTTCTTTAGCAGCTTACTCCGTATCTGAAGATGGCAGTGATTGGAGAAAAATATATGTCATCGATACAAAAACGAAAGAACAAATTGAAAAACCCATTCTTGACGTAAAGTTTTCTGGGATATCTTGGAAAGGCAATGAAGGGTTCTTCTATTCGAGCTATCCAAAACCTAAAGGTAGTGAGCTATCTGCTAAAACTGATTCTCATAGATTGTACTTCCATAAAACTAAATCAAATCAAAAAGATGACCAAGTGTTTTTTGGAGAAAAAATACAAGAAAAAAGAAGATATGTAGGAGGTTATGTTACAGAAGATGATAGATATTTAATTATTCAAGGAGCTAATTCAACTTCGGGCAATGACTTATACCTTATAGATCTAAATTCTCAAGAAAAGGAGTTAGTTCAAATTCTAAGTGATATGAATAGCGATACTTATCTTTTAAATAATAATGAAACAACTCTATATCTATCAACCAATAGAGATGCTCCTAATCAAAAGATTGTAAAAGTAGATGCGAATAATCCTACAGTAGAGAATTGGATAGATCTCATTCCGGAAACAGAAAACGTTCTAAGTCCAAGTACAGGCTCTAATTATATCTTTGCTGAATATATGGTTGATGCCAATTCAAAAATTTATCAGTATGATCTTGAAGGAAGATTAATTAGAGAAATTAAACTTCCAGGAATTGGCTCAGCAGGTGCAATCTCAGGAAAAAAAGAAGATAGAGAACTTTACTATACTTTTACAAATTACATTACCCCTCCTTCAATCTATAAAATAAACCCAAAAAATGGTGAGACAGAAATTTATAAGCTCTCACAATCAAAGTTCAATCCAGAAAAGTATGTTTCAAATCAATATTTCTTTAAATCGAAAGATGGAACTGATATACCTATTACCATCACACATAAGAAAGGGATTAAGTTAGATGGAAACAACCCTACAATCTTATACGGCTATGGTGGATTTAATATATCTTTAACTCCTCAATACAGTATCACCAGTTCTGCATGGTTAGAGATGGGGGGTGTCTATGCTGTAGCTAATTTAAGAGGCGGTGGTGAATATGGAAAAGAATGGCACTTAGCTGGCACAAAACAAAATAAACAAAACGTATTCGATGATTTTATTTATGCTGCGGAGTACCTAAAAAACAATGGCTATACCTCAAAAGAAAAACTAGCCATCATGGGTCGATCTAATGGAGGATTGTTGGTTGGGGCTGTTATGACTCAAAAACCAGACATAGCACAGGTCGCTCTCCCTGGTGTAGGTGTATTAGATATGCTCAGATATCACAAATTTACGGCAGGCGCTGGATGGGCTTATGACTATGGAACCTCAGATGAAAGTAAGGAGATGTTTGAATACTTATTAAGATACTCTCCACTGCATAATATTAATGAAGGCGTTAACTACCCTGCAACTCTAGTAACTACTGGTGATCACGATGATCGTGTTGTACCGGCACATTCGTTTAAGTTTGCAGCTGAACTTCAATCAAAACATAGAGGTAGCAACCCTGTTCTAATTAGGATTGAGGTGGATGCTGGGCACGGAGCTGGAACCCCTACTTCTAAATTAATTGAACAATTTGCAGATATTTACGCGTTTACGCTTTTTAATATGGGATATGATGAAATAAATTAAACCTATATTGGTTCATCAATAATTTTATTTTCAATGTAGCCTAGTTCGGCTATTTCAACTTTAACTACATCTCCTTGCTTTAAGAACTTACCTTCGACCACCCCTACTCCACCTGGAGTACCAGTTAAAATTAAATCCCCTGGTTCAAGTGTAAATGCAGTTGAAAGATGTTCTACTAAATCAAAACAGTTAAACATTAGATACTTAGTATTTGAAGATTGTCTCTCCTCGCCATTAACAAATGTTTTTATGTCTAAATTATGCGGATCTGTTAGCTCATCTGGAGTGACAATAGCTGGTCCAAATGGACAATGAGTATCAAAAGATTTACCAATGGTAAATGTTGGAACTCTTAACTGCCAATCTCTTACGCTAAAATCATTGGCAATGGTATAACCTGCTATTACTTTGTGTGCATCTTCCTTAGCTACATGTTTACATTTTTTTCCTATAACAATTGTTAATTCACCTTCAAAATCTAGCATTTCTGAAACGGAAGGATCATGGACTTCAGAATAAGGTCCATTTGCAGATAGAGATTGCTTATTGAAGATCATAGGAACCTCTGGTTTATCTATTTCTCTTCCTGCAGCCTTAACTTCTTCTAAATGATCTGAGTAATTCAATCCTATGGCTATTATTTTTGGTGGACGAGAAATAGGAGCTTTAAGATTAACATCTGATAAAGAAATTCTATTTTTTTTATCCGCATGCAGGGACTTGGCCTTTTCCATTGAACTTAGGCCCTCATCTAAGAAACCAAGCATATGTTTAGGAAGCGATGGATCATTATCAAAAGCTACAATCCCTCCTTCATCTATAGATCCTATAAAAGATTTTGAGTCTTTCTCATAAGTTATAAGCTTCATAATCGTAATGATATACTCTTGTATATATTATTAAACTAATGAGTTTATGAAATTAGATTGGTCACATACGGTTTTAAATATAAACAATAAAGAAAGAATACTAGACTTCTATACCAATATTTTAGATTTTAAAGTTAGCGATAGTGGCCTACTAGCAGAAGATGGACCAGAAATAATCTTTATTAGCCAAAATCCTAAAGAACATCATCAGTTAGCATTTGTGGTAGATAGAGATGAAGTAGGATCACATTCATCCTTAAATCATCTATCCTTTAGAGTAGATAGCTTCGATGAATTAAAGGAAGCCAAACTGAAACTCGATTCGATAAATCATGACTACTTGCCTTTGTGTCATGGCAATGCTCTATCCTTTTATTTTAATGATCCTGAAAATAATGGTCTTGAGATTTTTTTCGATACTCCTTGGGATGTTGACCAGCCACAAGGAATACCATGGGATCCTGAATTGGATGAGAAAAGTACCCTAAAATGGGTAGAGAAAACATTTAAGAATGAACCAAGTTTCGTTATAAGAGAAGAAAGCAATAAAGAATTTGTTAATAGAAAATAAAAAAGGAGTAAATTATGAGCAATTCATCTTCAAATCCAGTAGCTATAATTACTGGTGGCAGTAGAGGCGTCGGAGCAGCAACTGCAAAACTTCTAGCCTCAAAAGGATGGAACGTAACTATTACATGCACTAGTTCCATTGAAGATGCAAGTAACATAGTCAAGGAATGTGAAGAGCTAGGGGTGGAAGCACTTGCCTTAACAGCTGATGTATCAAATGACGAATTATGTAGAAAAACTGCAGAAGAAACATTAAGTAAATGGGGAAGAATTGATTGTTTAGTAAATAATGCTGGAACTACTAAGTTTGTTTTCAATCATGCAGACTTAGAGGGTTTAGATGCTGAAGATTTTTTACACATCTATAAAGTAAATGTAGTAGGTCCTTTTCAAATGGTAAGGGCTTGTAAAGATGCACTAAATAAAAGTGACAATCCAAGTGTTATAAACATTTCTTCAATAGCTGGTATCAAAGGCATTGGTAGCTCTCTAGCTTATGCTTCTTCTAAAGGTGCCTTGAATACTATGACCAAATCTATGGCTAGAAACTTAGGTCCTATACGAGTAAATGCTATATGCCCAGGCTTTATACAAGGAGAATGGTTAAAAAAAGGGCTTGGCGAAGATCTTTATAATGCATCTCTAAAAAACCTTGAATCTTCAACTCCATTAGGTCTAGCAGTAACTCCTGAACAAGTAGCTGATAGCATCTACAACTTTGCAGCTATATCAACTACGGTAACGGGTGAAACTCTTTTGGTTGATGGGGGTTACCATTTAACCATATAGTTTCTTAATACTAACTTCCAAGGAAAAATACAAAAATGAAGATTCATACAATTTACACTGACAATCCTCTTAGAAACTTCACCTACATCATAGAGTCGTCAAACTCACAGTGTTTAGTTCTTGACCCATGGGATGAAAACCAAGTTAATGCTGAACTGGAAAAAAGGTCTTTGAAACTATGGGCTATCATTAATACACATGAACATTTTGACCATACTCAGGGTAATCAGGCTTTGGTTGATCAACATGCTTGTGAGGTTTGGGCTCATGAAAATGGTAAAGGGAAGATTCCCGGATTAAGTAGGACTTTAAAAAAGCATGAAGAGATACTTCTAGATGATGACTGTAAAATTAAGGTTTTAGATACACCAGGTCATACTTTTGCCCACCTGTGTTTTCTTTTAATACAAGCTGATCAACCTATAGCTGTTTTTACAGGTGATACATTATTTAATGCAGGTGTTGGTAATTGTCATAATGGCGGAGATCCGAAAATTATGTATGAAACTATCAGCGAACAATTTCATACTTTAGAGGATTCAATAAATGTTTATCCAGGACATGATTACCTCCAAAATAATTTAGAATTTACTTTATCTCTAGAACCTAACAATTCTCTAGCTAATGATTGGTTAATTAGAGTCAAAGATTGTGATCCTAAAATTGAACCCCTATTAACCAATATAGGTGATGAAAGAAGCTTCAATACCTTTTTTAGGTTAAAAAATGAGACGATTATCAATAGTTTGTCACTTGATTCTCCAACAGAAGAAGAGGTTTTCTTAAAATTAAGAGAAAAAAGAAACTCTTGGTAAGCTAATTACAAGAACTATTATTATAGGACTCAAGTATCGATTCTTTCTCTGTCATATCTATATTTAATCTGTAGAAAGATTTTATACCCACCCATTTTCTCAGATACTCACAGTGATAAGAGCTATTTGATGGCATCCATTGAGAGGGATTTGATGCGCCTTTCTGTTGATTAGAAGAAGCACCAACTGCTATTAGTTGATCGTCGTTTTCTAATGAATTGGCAAATTTCCGTTTCCTTTCATCAGGAAAATACCAAACGCCGCTTATATGAGCTTCATATAAAGCAACTACATGATCTATTTGAACCTCACTTGCTAAATAATAATAAGCATCATCATAAGGGTCGTACCACTTACCCGATTGGACATAGCAATTATCTGAGCTCGAAAAAGTTAAAGGGTGATTTGTATCATCATTTATGTGTTCTTGAATCAAAACTTCATGTCTATTATTTTGACAATCTGAATCTGTATCATCCCAAGTTGGGTAGTCTCCTTGTCGGTCATAATCTACGGAGGTATTTTTGTCTCCAAAGCAGACATCAAAATCTAATAATGAGTCAGTGCATACCTTCAAAAGATAAATAACAAAGCTTTTTGAGGCGGTTATTTGATTATCTGAAACCTCAACGACAATTGAATACTTATTTTTTTGGTCATACACAGAGCTTTCTCTAAAAGTAATCTCTCCTTCACCAGAAATATTGAAATAAGAAGGGTCTTCGCCACTTAACATGTATCTTAACGAATCTCCATCTGGATCAGAGGCTTGTATGGTAAGAACATTCATCATCCCCTCTTCTATCTCTATCTCTGAAACTGCATTATTGATAATGGGGGATGCATTTGTGGTTGGAATAGTAGGAGGTTGAGAACTTCCCCCTCCACCTCCACCACAAGAGGTCACTAAAATTAACATTAAAAAGAGACTTTTTCTCATATATCTAGCCTTATTTTCCTATTACTATATGATGCCTTCACTTTTTACATTAGATATTGTTTTAGTGAAATGTTAAACCTTTTCTTAGAAAATTTTGTACTCATTTTTGTAGCGATTGATCCCATATCGTTGTTACCCATATTTGCTTCGTTTACTCATGGGTTAAATAAAAGTGAATTACGAACATTGTGCATTAGAACAACATTAACTTCGTTTATTATCCTCACCATTTTTTGGGTTGTTGGAACACTTATACTTCAACTTATGGGTATTAGCTTAGATTCCTTCAGAATAGTTGGAGGTATGTTCCTAATGATAATTGCTTATCAAATGGTTTTTGAACAAAGACAACAGAGAAGACAAGATACAGCTGAAAAAGCCATTGACGAGGAAGCTTTATCTTCTTTGGCCACTTTTCCGCTGGCTATCCCTCTGATAGCAGGTCCAGGTGCCATAACCATAGTTATGCTTCTTTCTGAAAAGTCTAATGGATCTATGGAAGCTCAGTTAATCGGATTTAGTCCCATAATTATAGTAATGGCAATGGTTGCTTTATCTTTGTGGTTATCTGGAAAAATAGCGGAAGTCCTACCAGCTTCTGTTTTAGGAGTACTTCAAAGAACTTTTGGTATTCTTTTAGGCGCTCTTGCTATTGAATTTGTTATAGAAGGGATAAGACAAACATTTGGCATATAAATAAGAAACCGACATAAATTTCTTTATAGTTTTCTTCTTAAAAATTATTTTATATTTCTAGTAGCTTTTGATCTTTAAATTTAAACACCCTGTTTGAAAAGAAAGATGACTCGCTCTCGTCATGAGTTACTAAGAGAACCGTTAGGTTTTTTTCTATAAATATCTTCTTTGTTTCCTCATGGAGCTCATTTTTAAGCTCTTTATCTAATGCACTAAAAGGTTCATCCAAAAGCAAGATGTCAGGGTTAGTAATAATTGCTCTTGCTAAAGCTGTTCTCTGCTGTTCTCCAGAAGAAATCTCATGCGGAAACTTGTCCTTTAAGTGCTCTATTTTGAACAAGTTTAAGAACTCTTCTGCTAGCTGTTTCTGTTGTTTATTTTTTCGTATCCCAAAAATTATATTTTTGTATACGCTAAGATGGGGAAAGAGAGCTTTATCTTCCACAACTAAACCTAAGTTTCTTTTTTCAGGTAAGATATTTATTGTTTGGTTAAATACAATTTTTTTATCTATCTTTATTTCACCTTTTAAAGGTTTTTCTAGCCCAGCTACAATTCTTAGTAAACTTGTTTTGCCACAACCCGAAGGGCCTAAAATTGAAATTATTTCGCCCTTATTTACTTCTAAAGATAAATCATCAATCACTAAATTTTCATTTTCATAGCGGTGCGATAAGGATTTAATTCTTAACATAAATTTATTTTAAATAAGGTGTATCTTTTGAATCTTTAATCATTCTAGTAAGTATTATGATGGGTATTAAGCCAATGACAACTATTGCTATGGCTGGAGAGGCAGCCTCGAACATTCTCTCCTCTGCAGCATAAATATAAGTTGATACTGCAAGAGTATCAAAATTAAAGGGCCTTAAGATTAATGTAGCAGGTAATTCTTTAACCACCTCAGACATAACCAATAATATACTCGTTAAAAGACTAGTTTTCATTAGAGGAAAATGAACTCTTAACAATAAATTCCAACCTGAAGACTTTAGCACTCTAGCACTATCATCTAACTTGTTGCTTAATCTCTCAAAGCCTGATTCTATAGTTGAATTTGATAAGGCATAAGATTTAATGAGATAGGCTAGTAAAAGACCAAATAAGCTGCCAGTAAGAACAAAATCAAAACCTACAAAGATTCCTTTGTCTAAGTAGGTAAACATTTGAACAATACCTACGGCTAGTATTAACCCAGGTACACCATAACCTACCGATAGAAAAGGATTAATCCTTTTTAGAAAAATAACTTTGGTATGTCTAACTGAAAAATTGATTGTAAAGGCAATGACAGTACAAACAATTGATGCCATTAGAGCAATTAAGAATGTGTTCTTAGCTTGAATGAAGAAGGATTCATTAAAAAATCCTGTGTTATAAGTAAAAGCCCATCTTGAGAGTTCCAATATCGGAAGAATAAAACCAATAAATATTGGGATAAAACATCCTATAAAACATAAAAAAGATTTACTTCCATTAAGTTTTTCAGAGCTTGATGAATTGGCATTACTTACTGGAGAATTATAAGCAGCATTCATCCTTGATGATCTTTCCAAAACCAAAAATACTATGATGAATAATAAAAGTAATGAAGCTAGCTGCATTGCAGTATGTAAGTCGTACATCCCATACCAAGTTCTAAAAATACCGGTAGTAAAGGTTTGAATAGCAAAATGATCTACGGCTCCAAAATCAGATAAAGTTTCCATAATAACAAGCATAAGTCCTGCTATCACCGCCGGCCTAATCATAGGTAAGCCAAGGTTGATGAAGATTCTATATCCCCCAAGCCCCAATATTCTTCCAGTATCAGTTAAGGTTTTTGATTGGTTCAAAAAAGCAGCCCTGCTAATAAGATAGATATAAGGATACAAAGTGAAAGCAAAAACGATTATTGCACCAAAAATATTCCTAACATTTGGGAAAAAAACAAAACTTGAATCTAAGTTAAACATCCATCTGATAAATTCATTTGCGCTTCCATAATCATCAAATAATCCAGTAAATGTATAAGCTAAAATATAAGGCGGTATAGCCAGAGGAAGGATTAAGGCCCATTCTAGGATCCGTCTTCCAAAAAAATCATACTTTGTAATTATCCAAGCCGATGAAGTTCCTATAATTAAAGATATCAAGCCCACTCCTAAAACCAAAAAGATGGAGTTAGTTATGTAATCACCTAAAACAAAGTTATAAAGGTGAGTCCAGTTATCAGAATAATCTCCTGTTAAACTAAGTAGGACTATTACTAAAGGACTAACAAAAACTACAAAAGTTAAAGTTGGAAGAATCTTCCAAAATGAGAAGGTTCTTAAGTAAAGGTAGTTCAATTCAAATAATTATTAATAACAATCTTTTATTGTTGCAAATAAACAAATTATTTCCAACCCACTCTATCCATCAATTTAACTGCTTCAGAATTAAATTTTCCATAATTTGTTACGGAAATCTCATCCTCCTTGAAATTCAATCCAGCTCCTTCTATTAAAGGATGGGGAGAAACTGATTTTGATATTGGATACTCGAAAGAATTAAAAACCATGTGTTCTTGAAATTCATCAGTAAGTAAGAACTCTATAAATTTATTAGCATTGTCCATATTCTTTGCGCTTTTAAGTATGCCCAAGCCACTAATATTAATATGCACACCTTCTTCTTTTTGACTAGGAAAAAGCATTGTTACATTCTCGGCTGCTTCCTTTTGTTCCTCTCCTTTTAATCCAGAGAGCATAAGACCGTAATAGTAACTGTTTGCAATTGCTATATCGGCTTGACCTTTTGCTACAGCCATAATTTGTGCTCTATCGTTTCCTTGTGGTTTTCTTGAAAAATTACCAACAAAATTTCTTGCCCAAGATTCCGTTCTTTCTATTCCATAGTTTGCGATTAAAGATGCAACAAGAGATTGATTGTATATATTATTGGAGCTTCTGATGACCAATCTGCCCTTCCATTCATCTTTCTCTAAATCTAGGTAAGATAGATTTTCTACCTCATCTAAGGTAACTTTTTTTGGATTATAAAAAATTACTCTAGCTCGTTTAGCTATAGCCACCCACTCTTTGTTAGGCCCTATAAGGTTTTCAGGAACTATAGACGTAATTTTCTTTGATGTTATTGATTGAAAGTAACCTTCTTTTTGTATTTTCCATAAATTTCCTGCATCCACTGTAAAAAATAAATCTGCAGGAGAATTTGAACCTTCAGATTTTAGTCTTTCTAGAAGAGCACTACCATTTCCAGAAATTATATTTACTTTTATGCCAGTTTTCTTCGTAAACTCAGCATATAAAGTATTATCTGAATCATAATGCCTTGAGGTATAAATATTCAATTCTGCTGAAAATATAGGCAAGAGATAAGTAACTGCAATTAAAGTAATTAAAATTCTTTTTATCATAATATAATTCTTAAATGAGAATGGTTCTCATTTAATCATCTTTATTTCTACTTAGTCAAATTTTTTTATTTCTTTAATTATGTTTAATTAGTTCAAGAATTTCGTTTACACAAGAGTTAATTGTCTCGTCATTTTTTATAGTATGATCTGCAAATTGTTTATATAGCTCTTTTCTCTCCTTGTGTGCTTCTTCTACAGTTTGGTCAGGCCTCTTAATTAACCCTCTCTCTGAGAAGTTTGATACTCTTTCAGTTATATCTTGGTAGGTAGCATCAAGATAAATCAAAATTGAATTATCTTTAATGTACTGCATGGCTTTTTTTGAGAATACTGCACTTCCTCCAGTGGCTAACACTATTCCCTTAAAGTTTATAGAAAGTAAGGATTCCTCTTCAATTTCTTTAAACCTTTCATGTCCACTTTGACTGAGTATATCTTGTAATGACTTACCATATTTTTGTTCTATAACTAAATCACAGTCCACGAATTCTAAATTTAAAGACCTTGCAAGCTCTTCTCCAATAGAAGATTTTCCAGCGCCTGCCATTCCTATTAGTGATATTGAGGTTTTCATCATTAGTCTTATATGTGACAAAGAGTATAAACTCTTATCAAATCACAAAGTGTTCAGTTTTTAAAAAGTTAGTAAATTGTTTATGCAAAAACACGGACTGGGAGCTAATAAATGAGGCCAATAAGCTACTGGCCTCATGAATTTTTTAATCTGCGTAATCTAGTCCTTTTTCTTTTTGGACTTCACGTTTATTAGGATTAACAGATTCCCTAAAAGGCACTTCAACAATCTCTCCTTCTACTGGTTCTCCAGGAGTATTTGAATACTCATCAGGCAGCCTAACTAGTAATTTAGTTCCTAATTCTGACGACGACCAAGGAACCCAACCTAGTGCAATATTTGTCCCTAATTCAGGAGACCACCAAGGAGAAGTTATATAACCCATATCATTTCCTTCTGTGTCAGCAATTAACCAGAAATCAGGGGCATAATCAGTTATCTCTTTTCCTCCAAGAGTAAGGCCAACCATTCTCATTTTGAAAGGAAAGTCACCTGCATCAATAACTGATCTTTGACGTTCAAGCTCTGCTTTACCAATATAATCTGCTTCTTTATTACGAGGTACTTGATAGCTTAGGTTTACTTGAAAAGGAGAAGTTTCATGATCTAAATCTTGTCCCCAAGACAAGATACCGGCTGCAATTCTTCTATGATGAGCAGGTGCTATGACCATTAAACCGAATTCTTCACCAGCTTCAACAACTGCATTCCAAACTGTCTCTGCATTTTCATGCGAATCACGTACATAAATTTCGTAGCCTTTCTCGCCTGTGAAACCTGTTTGACTGATCACCACTTCCGCTCCTTCAATGTTGGTTTCCATTAGACCGTAATAAGGAATCTCTCTTAATTCTTCACCTGCTAATTTGGCCATTAGATCTTCTGATAGAGGGCCTTGAATCTGCAAAGGACAAACATCAATCTCATCAATAGAAACGTCATATTTCTTTGTAATATTTACTCCTTGGAGCCAAAATAAAAGATCACTATCTGAAAGAGAAAACCAAAATTCATCTTCTGCTATTCTCAATAAAACAGGATCGTTAAGAATCCCTCCTTTATCATTACATAAAATTGCATATTTCCCATTACCTGGTTCAATTTTTGTGGCATCTCTGGTTATAACAAAATTTGTAAAAGCTTCAGCATCTGGACCTTTGACTCTTATTTGTCTTTCTACGGCTACGTTCCACATAGTAACGCGATTGACCAATGCCTCGTATTCGACCATGGCTCCACCATCTTCAGGCTTTACGTAACCTCTAGGGTGATAAATTCTGTTATAAATCGTTGCTCTCCAGCAACCTGCCTCATGAGAAAGATGCCAAAAAGGTGATTTTCTAACTCGAGTTGAAATCAATAACTCAGTCGGCGTGCGTCCACTCTGCCTTAGGTTGTAAGGCACAATTCTATCGCTTTGATCGACGCTAGGATGATTTGGATTTTTTTTCATTTTCCCCCCTTGTTTTTATGAATTATATCCACTTTACATTAGTAATTATATTGTAAATTTATTAAGAACGAACCTTTTCATTATTTGGATCGTATAGAGATCCCTTGCCTACTATTTGAACTGTCATAGGGTAAACACCTTCACCATTTTCATTAAAATACTCTAGCGAGAGTTGTTTTCCTTTGTTTGCAATTTCTCTAGGTAAATAACCCATAACTACATGTTTTTGTATTGATGGGCAATAAGACATGCTGGTGCTGTATGATCTTCGACCTTTGTTGTCTACTGGTACTTCCCCGGTATCTGGATCAATAATTGGTGAAATACCAACTGGATAACGTGAGCCCTCTCCTGATACATCTAAAATATCCAAAGTCATAGTACATAAAATTGCACTAGGTTCTTCTTCTCGATGAGCTAGATGAGGTTCTTTTCCATGAAAATCATCCGCTTTAACCTTAGGTCTTTCAACTGCAGATTCACATGCGTTGTATTCAGTTTCTAAATCCGCTCCCTGTAGGCGAAAGCTTTTCTCAAGACGTCTGCTATTGGCATATGTTTCTATACCAACTGGTACAACACCAACTTCAAGCAAAGAATCATAAAGAGCAAGGCCTTCTTCTTTATCATTATTTAAATAAATTTCCCAACCGCTCTCGCCAACGTAAGATATGCGAGCAGCCCACACATCAATCTTTTTACCTCCAGATAAATTTAGATTTAAATTTTGGGCTGTAACGAAAGGAAAGTTTTCAATGTCTAATCCGTCGGGGTCAACAAAGTTACCTAAAGCTTCTTTTGCTTTCGGCCCCCATAGTCCTAAAGTTGAAATATCGTGAGTTCTGATTTTAATCTCTGCTTCCAAACCATGATCGTCCCTATAGTTACGCAGAGTTACCCAATCTCTGTTGCCATCTGCGCCGCCAGTAATTACTCTAAAGCTGTCTGGACCTAAGCGAGCTATAGTTAGATCTGCATGAACTCCACCATCTTCATCTAAAAAATTAGTGTAGATGATTCGTCCCTCTGGAGTTTTTCCACCAACTTTAGCTACAGAGAGGTACTCAAGCATTTTCTCTGCATCTGGACCCTTGATATCCATGATCGCGAAATGAGATAAATTAATCATTCCTGCGGAATCGCTCATAGCTAACTGCTCTGCATTAGCTATCTCATATGGCACGTGTCGTCTATCCCATTCATTTTCTCTTACAGGAACTTGTTGTAAAAAACTATCTAGCTTCTCTCTATTATGTTCATAAGCCAAGGCCCTCTCCCAGCCACCTATTTCATTATCAAAATAGCCTCCAAGTTCCTTTTCTCTTGAATAAAAAGGACTAACAAATAACTCTCTATTACTAATATAGGGTTCTCTTGGATGAACGGCAGGAGTATAAATTGTTTGAGAATTTTCAAAGGCTCTCGACTTAACAAACTCCTTCTCTTTTTGAGCAGGATAAAATCTAGAAATGTCAAAAGAGTGCATGTCTACTTGAGTTTTACCACTTGTCATCCATTCAGCGCATAGCCTTGCACAACCAGGACCATCTTTAACCCACACTGCTTCACATAACCAGAAACCTCTTACTTCAGGACTTTCGCCAATTAATGAGCCAGCATCAGAGGTTACAGATAGTAACCCATTAAAAGAGCTTCTTTCATCCCAACCTAATTCATTAAGTATAGGTGTAGTTTCGAAGGCTTTTGCTAAAGGCTCTGCAATTTCTTCAAGATTTAGATGTCGCATTGAATCAGAAGTCATAGTCTTTTCTGGATTTCCTATATCTTCTGGGTCGACTAACCTAGGCTCTTTATCTTCATAAAATCCCCATTCAAGCATGCCTCCATGAAGCCTGCCTGTATCTCTGACATAGGCAGAATTTCCTTGATCACGAAGGAGTGGATATACAAGAAATTCTTCTGTGCCTTGTATTTCAGGAAGCGGACCAAAAAACAATAGAGGATGTTCTACTGGTGATAATGGAACAGGAACGCCTGCCATTTCACCTAATAATGGCCCCCATATTCCAGACGCTATAACTACCTTTTCAGTTTTGATTGTACCTTTATCAGTCTTTACTCCAGTTACCCGTCCATTTTCAATTTCAAAACCTGTAGCAGGTGTGTTTGCATAGGTAGACAAAGAACCATTTTCTTTAGCTTTTTCTACTGCAAAACTGACAACATCTTGTGACCTAGGAACAACAAGACCTGCATCTGGATCCCACATTGCCCCACGTATAGACTCCTCATCTAATAAAGGAAACTTTTCTTTAGCTTCTGCCGCTGAGATCAACCTTACAT
>Ga0111541_10000321_pt1 | contig 15386 bp, 15 predicted proteins | sample Knorr_S7_td_DCM__FD_83039 | JGI IMG/M metagenome (GOLD analysis project Ga0111541, IMG submission 83039) | Marine microbial communities from Southern Atlantic Ocean transect - Knorr_S7_td_DCM_ad_131m_LV_B (version 2) (version 2) | ecosystem: Environmental > Aquatic > Marine > Oceanic | place...
AATTTGCGCTCGAGTCAGGATCTGTCCCCCGCTGTCTACAAGGCCCGCTGCAAGCTTTGTGCCACCAACATCAACAGCTAGTGCAATTTGCGGAGCAGTTCCTTGGCTCAGAGGTCATCCCGGCGGAAAACGGAACGCATTCGTTCAGACAAACCACCCATATTTGCTCGCATCTGGCCGCTGCGAACCTGCCCAGTAACTTTTTGGAAGCCCGCTTTGCCCATTTTTCTGAGATTTCGCTCAATCACGATGGCACACACAAACATTGTCAAGAAAGCGATAAATGCCAAACCGAAGTGCACCTGCAACGCTGCAATAATCCCAACAAGTCCGGCGACCCCGATGATCGCAGCCCACTTGATGTTCCTCAAGGCATGGCGATACAGGCTGGTTTCCCCGACTTCGCGCGCGAATTCAGGGTCGGAGTCATAGAACTCCTTCTCTATCTCATGGAGTATGCGCTGTTCGTCGTCAGAGAGCGGCACGAGACCTTCCGTTCATTGATTCCTACAGTTTAGGTCCACTGTTGCTCCAGATCGACATCAGCAGCGCTACGAATCACTATTTTCAGATGGATTTGTTGGCAAGCCTGGCCCAATAGCTGAATGGCCATAGCGTTCACGTATGCGATCCATAGCGCCGGAAAGACGACTCCAGCCTGAGTTTCTGCTGTCATCTCCTACCAAAGTAAGTTGACGAGGTCCTGTCGCATCTAACCGGCTCAGGCCTACTCCAAGAAGTCTCACCCCCTGCCCAACATCCAGTTGGGCTAACAATTCGGTCGCTCTTTCTGCTATTTCAGGCAAAGTGTCAACGGGTTCATCCACAGTTACCGAGCGGGTAACAAAGGACATGTCGGGCCGCCGTACCTTTAGCTGAATAGTGCGACCGGCAGTTCCTTGAGTCCGGGCTCGAGATGAAACGGCATCGGAAAGTCTTACGATTTCGCTTTCCAGCACCTTTCGGTCATAAATGTCGGTAGCGAACGTTTCTTCATGACTTATGGACTTTCTTTGTCGCTCAGAATCCACTCGACGGACGTCGATCCCTCTACTCAGCTTGGAGAGATGTGCACCGTGCGAAGCACCTAGAGCTTCAACTAACACCGACTCAGGAACCGCCGCTAAGTCCCTCACCGTGGAAATCCCCATCGACCGCAACTTCTGCAACGTCACCACACCTACTCCCCATAGCGCCTCCACGGGGTGAGCTTCCAAGAAATTCCTCTGGTTCTCTCTCTCAACTACGCAAACACCTGCACCTGGTTGAATTCCGTGAGAGGTGATCTGGGGCTTGGCAGCCACCGAAGCTAGCTTGGCAAGCAATTTTGAACTAGCAACTCCGACCGAACAGTCGAGACCCACGCTCTCGTAAATGTCGTTTCGCAGTTGCCAAGCAATCTCTTCGGAACTTCCAAACAATTTGTGTGCCCCACCGACATCAAGAAAAGCCTCGTCTAAAGCAATTGGCTCAATCTCTGGTGTAACCGCATGAAAAATTTGGTGGACCCTCCGAGAAATTTCCCTATAGCGAGAGAAATTCGATTTAACAAAAACGGCATTAGGGCAAAGTCTGCGAGCAACAACGCTCGACATTGCCGACTTTACTCCCATAGCGCGCGCCTCGTAGCTCGCTGAAGCCACCACTCCTCGTTGGGAGTCACCCCCAACGACAACCGGTTTGCCTATTAACGACGGATTGCTTTGCCGTTCAACTTCAACGTAAAAAGCGTCCATATCAACATGCAGAATCGGCAGATCGTCCATCAGATTAGAACCGCGACATTTGATACTTGTCCCCGCGAGAGCGCACCAGATTCAAGTTAGACCCGCTCGACACTAAGCGCATTGATGTCCTTCCCATCTATGCGGTACCGAAATTCTCCGCCTTCTGGAAGATCATCATTCACATACCCGAGAAGTGGTTCACGTAACCACAACTGTTGCCCTGCCAAGAGGTCCTCAAGATCCTCTTTGCGAACCCAATCGGCTGCTTGGACGATCCCGTCAGGATCATCGATATGGATCTGCCCTGAGTATTCAACCGCTAAATGAACCTCAACTCGTAAGGTCCAATTCATGTCTGTTGCTTCCGCCACGACCGTATAGACAGGGCCAAGCCAGCTGGGAACTGAAAGACCGGTTTCTTCTGTGACTTCGCGCGTAAGGCCTTCCAGGACAGTTTCACCTTCGTCGATAACCCCGCCCGGCGTGCTCCAATCGGTACGACCACCTTTTCGGTGGTTAAGAACCATGAGGATGGCTTCCTCATTCAGAATTATTCCCCCACCTACAGTCCATCTGCGCACGATAAGAGTTTGCCATCCGCACGTGGTTCTCTGCGACATCCGAATACGATGCTCAAGTGCCTGATTCTTCGAGTCAACCCGAAAGGCCTAAGCAACTTCCCGACAGCTTTGAGATTCCTAGCGCCCTGCCATCTGTAGCGGCCCGAGTGTTTGCATTCTCTGCAATTTTGGCTGGGAGTCTTTGCGGAGGGTTAATGGGGTTCGCACTTGGTCGCCTTCAATGGGGCAATAGCGGAAATCTTTGGGTGTTTTTAGTTGCTTGCTTAGGCTCTGTGATCACATCGGTTGGGGTCGCAATCGTTGCAGTTCTAGTCCTTAGAGCAATGTCAGAATGGAACGATGTGGCTTCCGCAAAAGCCCGACGCAAAACATGACTGGCGTTCCTGATGCCAATGAGCTCGACAACCTTATGGCTCTCGCTATAGATTTCGCGCTCCAAGCCGGCGAAGTGCATCGCCTGAGAGCAACGGGAAATGTGGCTTCTAAGTCAACGGCTACTGATCCAGTCACGCAAGTCGATCGCGAAGCCGAAGCGCTTATCGCCGAAGCGATCAGAGAAGCTCGCCCTAACGACGCCATTCTCGGGGAAGAGTCAACGCTGGTCGAAGGCACTTCGGGGTTTCAGTGGGTAATTGATCCACTGGATGGGACCGTGAACTATCTCTACAACTTTCCAAGCTACGGGGTCTCGATCGGAATCGAGACCGACGGAGAGCCAGTGGTAGGTGTCGTCCTCGATACAGCCATCAACCATCTGTTTGCAGCGCGACGCGACGATAAGGCGACCAAGAATGGTGCAGAAATTAGGGTGACTAGTTGTTCAGAGTTGTCACTAGCACTGTTGGGAACCGGATTCGCTTACGCCCCAGCGGTGCGAGAACGACAGGCAACAATTACCGGCGCTCTTCTACCTAAGGTGAGAGATATTCGCCGGTCGGGTTCCTGTGCGGTTGACCTTTGCTCCGTGGCAGCCGGACGACTCGACGCCTTCTACGAGACAGGGGTCAACTGGTGGGATGTAGCGGCTGGCATCCAAATCGTCCGAAGCGCCGGTGGCATTGCCACCTACGAACCCGAGTTAAAACGCGTCTTTGCTTCGGGCCCCAAGCTCTGGGAACAACTAATTAACGCCGTAAATCAGGCCGAAACGGAGTCTGGCCCCCAATCCCCTCCTCCATCGGCCAATATTTAAGGTGTGAGTATCCAGATCCTAACTATTGAGGACGATGAACGAATCCGCACAGCAGTGCGGTTCGCCCTTGAGGACGAGGGTTGGAACGTTCTAGAAGCTGAAACTGGTGAACAGGCCCTCGAAGAGTTCGATTCGATGAGCCCCGACGTCGTTCTTGTGGACATCGGTCTACCTGGCGTCGATGGTTTCGAAGTGTGTCGGTCCCTGCGACGCGTAAGTGACGTGCCGATAATCATGGTGACGGCCAGAGATGACACACACGACGTGGTGGCTGGCTTGGAGGCGGGCGCTGACGACTACGTAACAAAGCCAATCGCCCCTAAGGAACTCTCCGCGAGAATTCGCGCCCTATTACGCAGAGTGAAGTCCGAAGACACGGGCTTAGCCCCCAGGACAGTAGGTGACTTGGAAATAGTTCCTGAAGAGGGCGTGGTGCGCAAAAGCGGAACGGAGATTCATCTCACAAAGACTGAGTTTCATCTGTTATGTGAGCTATCAGACCAGCTCGGCAAAGTTCTCAGCCGCGAACACCTACTCGAAGAAGTTTGGGGCTACGACTATTTCGGGGATGGAAGACTAGTAGATGTTCATGTTCGTCGACTTCGCACCAAAGTCGAGACTGACCCCGCTCACCCTCGCCACGTAGTAACCGTGCGCGGTATGGGCTACAAACTTCAACCTTAAGCATGGATTCACGCGGCCTTCCATGGCGCCGCCTCCCGCTGAGAACACGGGTTATCGGCGCATTCACTCTCGGAGCAGCAATAGCTGCTTTAGTACTCGTTGTAATCACCTATGGACTTTCGCGACAAAGCATGCTCCAGCAAAGAGAGGAGTCATCGGAGCGTCAATTCTTTGCGAATGCTCGACAAGTGCAAAGTTCGTTAAGAGCCGAGGACCCCGACTTCACCCAGTTGTTGGAGTCGCTGCCTAGCCTTAGCGGTAGTCGCTCGATCATTCGAACTGGGGACGAGACCTGGACCTCGCTGTCATTGACTCCCAGCGATCTGCCCCCTGTGTTGATCTCAACTGTCCTTGAATTTCCTCAGGCTCAGACGATGCGTTACCGATTAGATGATCAGCCAGTATTGACATTTGGGCTGCAAATGCGACCAAGTGCAGCATCAGCGCTGGAAGGTGTCGCTTATTTCGAAGTAGTTCCACTTGCCGAAGTCGAGAGCACTCTGGAAAGTTTGGCCCTGATCCTGCTGGTCGGGGGCGTTCTCACGGTGTTAGTCGGCGTGGGAATAGGCCTGTGGGCAAGCGGGGGTCTGTTGCGACCTCTCACCGATATCTCTGACGCTGCAACTTCGATCGCTCACGGTCGTTTCGATACGCGCCTTGAGGAGGTCTCCGACCCCGACCTTGACGCTTTAGTTCGTTCATTCAACGAGATGGCCGCTGCTATGGAGACGCGAATTACTCGAGACGCGCGGTTTTCGTCAGACGTAAGTCATGAGTTGAGGTCACCGCTAATGACTCTGCGAGCATCCATAGATGTCATGCAGCATCGCCGAGAAGAGCTTCCGGAGCGAACCCGTCAGGCATTGGATTTACTCAATGACGAGGTCATTAGATTCGAAAACTTAGTTCAAGATTTGCTCGACCTATCTCGTTCGGACTCAGGCCCAATGCAAAATGATTTAGTCAACATTGAGGAGCTAGTTCGAGCAACTTTAGCTTCTTCAGAGGCCACCACTTCCTTCGAAGTTTCGCCAAACGCTCAAGGGGCACTAGTTATGGGAGATAAAAGGCGGCTGGCTCAAGTCCTCGATAATTTACTTAGGAACGCAGAAAAGTACGGTGGCGGCCCAACTCGAATCACTGTTTCATCAGCTGGCAAGAACATCGAAATAGCCGTCGAAGATTCAGGCCCCGGAGTCGCTCCCTCGGAGCGAGAGCTGATCTTTGAGCGATTCACTCGCGGAGCAGCTGCTCGAAAACGCGGCGCTGGAGATGGAGCCGGCTTAGGTTTAGCGCTCGTCGATGAACACGCTCGACGCCATGGCGGCGCAGCACGAGTAGAAGGCAAGCCCGACGGTGACAGCGGCGCCCGGTTTGTTGTCACACTGCCGAAAGCAGGTCGGCGATGAAGGCGCTCTTTTCTTTGCGCGCTATAGCAGTGCTTGTCGCCTTAGTTGTGGTGACTAGCTGCGGTCTTGGCACCGACGACGAACCGACAGCGCTTTCTGTTCCTAAAGACGTCTTCCCCTCTGACGCCAAGGAAAAAGATGAATTCGACCTATCGGTAAACACAACTTTTCATCCCATCTATTTTTTGAAAGATGACGTACTAGTTGAAGTACGCCGCCAATTACCTGCGCCAGTTTTCCTCGATGCTCCATTAACTAACCTCCTTAGCGGACCGACGGAGACAGAAGCAGAAGCTGGCTTCAGTTCAGCTATACCCGCCGGAACAGAAGTAGTCGATGTAGGCCTTTTGACCGACAACACCATTTCCATTCACTTAAACCAAACATTTTTTGAGATTGAAGGGGAACAACGGATAAGAGCTTCAGCGCAGCTTGTGTTCACAGCATCAGCGTTAATCAGCGACAGCCAAGGGATCATGTTTTTCCTCGATGGGGAACCAGTCCAACTGCCTGACGGCGACGGAGTTATCGAAGAAGTACCCGAGGGGCAGTCCCCTTCTCCCCTAACAATTGACGACTACTCGACACTCGCTGACGCCGCGACGGGCAGTTGACGTTTATTGAGAACGCTCTCGATCTCGCCGCTGCCGCGATTGGTCAAGGCCGCGAAGGCTAGCTACCAGCATCAGCATCGCAGGGAACAGCTCTAGTCGCCCCAAAGCCATCATCGCCATTAGGACAATCCGTCCAGCCCTAGGAAACACCAGAAAGTTACTTGTGGGGCCTGCCTCGCCGAGCGCCGGGCCCACATTTCCGAGCGCAGATGCTGATCCGCTGAAGGCTGTCACTAGGTCCACTCCTAGTCCGGACAAAATGACACCGCCAACAACTATCAGCCCCAAATACAGCATCACGAAACCGACAACTTTGGCCGCAATCTGCTCTTCAATCGTGGTTCTCCCTAATCGAATGGGAATAACCGAATTCGGATGACGGGCTCGCATCAGCTCTCTGAATGCGTACTTGAAAACCACCTGCAAACGCAGCACTTTCATGCCGCCTGCTGTCGAGCCGCTCATGCCGCCGACAAGCATCAAAACAAGAAGAACCAGGTGAGCCGCCGGCATCCAAAGAACAAAATCCGAGTTTCCGAATCCTGTATTGGAACCTAAAGAAACTGCGTAAAAGAGTGACTCTCTCAAGTTCTGTAGCCATCCAAGTTCTCCAAGGTTGACCCATACAAGCATTCCAAAAGCGCAACAGATCAGAGTCAGGTACCAGCGGACCTCAGAAACGCGTCTATACGCCCCTATCCCCTGCCTAAGGGCATGCCAATGAATAGAAAAGCTGGCTCCGCTAAATAGCATCCCGACCATAAGGACTAGCTCTATGGGAAATGAGTCAAAATAAGCGATGGATTCTGCGTGAGGTGAAAAGCCTCCCGTGGACACCGTTGTAAAAGCATGAGTAACTGCGTCAAAGATCGACATTCCAATAGTCAATAAAACCAATGCGACTATGCCAGTCATGACGCCATAGAGCAGCCACAGCTGTCGAGCCGTGTCACGCACCCGTAAGGTGAGCCGGTCGGCTGTAGGCCCAGGCGCTTCACTGGCAATCAGATCTAGGCCGCCAATACCCAGCGCTGGCAGAACTGCTACTGCCAACACAACCAAGCCCATCCCGCCAAGCCATTGGGTCAAACTTCGATAGAAGAGGACGCCTTGGGGCACAGATTCAAAGTTCGACAAGATCGTAGAACCGCTGCAAGTGAAGCCAGAGATTGACTCAAACAATGCGTTATCAAACTGCCCCCAAGGAATAACACCTGTAAGCACAAATGGAAGTGATCCAGCTAAGGAAACGGCAAGCCAGCTCCAGGCGACCGAGGCAAATGCGAGGGCGGAATCTGCCGTCGGTGATACCTGCGAACCAAAGAAGAGGGCGAGCCCCACCAGCCCTGTGAGAAGAGCCGAAACAGTCAAGCCTTTGGCCCCACCTCCACCATCGACCACAGCAACAGCAGCCGACAACATCATCGCTATGGCGGCCGCCAAAAGCCCAGCGCCGGCCACGCGCACTGGAGTGACCGATACCCGCCTCAACGGACTGCCTTGTCATGCCGAGTCAAACGCCACCGTCGAATGTCACGCTGCATCGGCTCTCCAAGTCCTCCCAAAGTAACCAGAAGAGGCGTTACCGAGATCCTCCCAACCAGCATCAACGAAGCGGCTGCAAGGTGACCAAGCGTCCCCAACGTTCGCAGATGTTCTTCAGGCCCATTAAGACCAAATGCGAAGCCGACGTTGGAAAGTGCCGAAATAGCGAACGACAACGCTGCTTCAAAGTTCAAACCATCTGAACTAAGCACCAGGGCCAGGGGGAGAATTATGGCGGCTGACAAGAAAAGTTCGCCAATTATTCTCGCGAGGGCAACTTCACCGATGGAGGACTTGCCCAGGTGAATCTTTTCGACTGTTGCTGGATGAATACTCCGACGCAACTCCCGACCTATGTAACTTGAGACCACCATGAGCCTCATGACCGTGAAGCCGCCTGCGACTGAAGCTGACATTCCCCCGATCACCATCAAGACGAGAAGCACCGCTTCTGCTCCATACGAAATCGAGTTCAGGTCACGCACAACGAACCCCGTCGTAGACACCGCTGAAGTTACGGCGAAGATAGTTTCTCGAACATCGTCCGCTTTGGGCCAATTACCAGACCAAGCAAGAGCAGCGAAGACAGCGGTGACTATCAAACCGATATAGGTTCGAAACTCAACACTCCGGGCAAAGCGATGGAGGTCCCCGCGGCGAAACGCTCGAAAGATTAACGGCAAGCTCGTTCCGGCTATCACCATTCCGACAATGGCCACCCATTCGATTGCCCCGGAATTAAAGGCCCCAATCGAACCCGAACGACTGGAGAATCCGCCAGATGAAACAGTCGTTAAGCAATGAACCACACTGTCGACAAAAGGCATGCCTGCTAAGGAATATGCGCCTAGCAGCCCGACCGTTAGCGAGACATAAAGAAGCATCAACCGAACCATGGTTGAGCCACTCTTTGGGGCCAAGCGCCTGGCTGAGCGCGTGGAAACTCCTCCATCCGCATCAAGGCCGCCAACACCCAGATGGGGTGCGATGCGCACTAAAACTACGATTAGACCAGCAGACGCCAACCACTGCCCGAACGCTCGAAATAACAGCATTCCTAGAGATAGTTGCTCAGGGTTAACCGTGGACGAATTAGTACCGGTGATGGTCGCAGCACCTTCAGCTAAAGAAGAGTCAACGGTCGAGGCAACGCCAGTCACGAAGTGAGCGGCCGTCGCCGCAACCAGAGCTGCTAGCACTCCACATACAAGAGCCGCGAACAAACGTTTCAGTGGAAGAGCGGACGGAAATTCCGACAGCCAAAGAGCGACCACTCCTGCGAATGCGATAGCGGCTCCTGACAGTAATAATGCAGCCGCGTCAGGACCCCCATCGAAATAGTCGACAACCGCGCATAGGAGAAACAAAGGTGTAATCCCGAGCCACACTGCCCCCACGGTCACCCCTATCGCAGACTCAAACCGTCCGTGCGCCCCGTAGCGTTGAAGTTTTAACGAGAAATGTCGTATCCAAAGAGTTAGGCGCCGGACAAGCGCTGATCCGGCGCCCCGTACAGGAGACCTTGGTGTCACCCGAAGGCCTGTTTCACCTCATCAACCAGATGAGGCTTTGCGAAGACGATTACGTGGTCACGAGCCCTTAAGACACTCCGACCACGGGCTATCTGGGCATTGCCATCGCGAACTATGGCAGCAAGAAGAACGTTTCCCGACAACCCAAGGTCTTTGACGGCCCTCCCGTCAGCTGGGGCCTCGGGAACCACCTCAAACTCAACTACCTCAACATCGCCCTCTAGGAAGGTAGTGACCGCCGCGACGTCACCCCGAACGGATCGTAAGACGCTGTTGGCGCTAGCTGTACGAGGCGACAAAGCAGCGTCGATTCCGACTTGACCTAGAAGAGAAAGCAAGCTCAAGCGGTGAACCACCGCAATTGTTTCTGGAGCCCCCATTGATTTCGCGTAAAGACAAGCAAGTACGTTGGCGTCGTCTTGTCCAGTGGACGCAACTACCGCATCGAAATCCCCGACTCGTTCCGAAGACAATAAATCCGTATCAGTTATGTCACCGTGAAAGACCATGGAGCCAGGCAAACTTTCAGCTAACTCTTCGCAGCGTTCTTTTTGCACCTCAACAATCGCTACCTCGACGCCACGGTCATTGAGCCGCCCGGCCAAAAGAGCTGCAGTTCTACCGCCCCCAAGCAGCATTACTCGCTTGACTTCGGTTCTTGTCAAGCCAAGCAATTTCATTAGTTCCCGTCGGCCTTCGCGACGACACACCACTCGAAGTAAATCCTGGGGCCGCAAGATGGTGTCCTCGCGCACGACATGACTTTCTCCCTCTCGGACAATCTCTCCGAAAATGAAATCCCATTCGGGTTCGTACGCTGCTCCAATTTCTCCGACTGAACGGCCCACTATCGGAGCCTCTTCGGTGAGTCGCGCACCAACCAGTAGGACTTCACCTCCAGCCATTTCATATAAATTTCGGGCGCCTCTATAGAGCAGTAGTTCCTGAATTGCTCCAGCTGTTTGCTCATCAGGGTCTAGAACTAAATCGACTCCCATCGCCTCTCGAATTTTGCGGCCAGCAGGTCCTCTTAGCTCGGGGTCATCAATACGGGCTATTGTCGACAGCGGTTTCTCGCCGCGAGCCTGTCGAACCTGCAAACAGACAAGCAGGTTGGTCTTGTAGCTCTGAGTGACAGCGACCAACACCTCAGCTTTATCCACTTCGGCCTCAAGAAGTGTGCTCGGGTTTGTCGCATCACCAACCACAGTGAGAACATCGTTGTCTCGCTCAATTTTTGTTAGCGGATCTCGCCGTTCATCGACGACGACCACATCGTTACCTTCGCGTGAAAGTAAAGCTGCTACGTAGCTTCCGACCTCTCCGGCTCCAACCACCACGATTCTCACAACATCAACGGTACCTCCCAACTTTGAGAGTTAGAACCTAAGAGACAAGCTAATTAACCCCGACATCCGGGCGATATGTTGTGTTCATGGCAGTCGTAGTATCTATCGATGCTGGAACCACTGGGGTTCGTTCTTTCGCTCTTGACGAAACAGGCCAGCAGTTAGCCCTCTCGTATCAAGAGTTCACCCAGCATTACCCAAACCCTGGTTGGGTTGAACATGACCCAACTGAGATTTGGAATGCTGTTGAGTTCACCTTGTCTGAACTCAACGACAGGATCAACGAACCTATTGCGGCTATTGGCATAACGAACCAACGAGAAACTGTGGTCGCTTGGGACCGCAAGACAGGTGAACCTCTGTGCAATGCGATTGTTTGGCAAGATTTACGAACATCTGATCGCTGCGAACAGCTTCTAGAACTCGGACATTTAGATCAGATCCGGCAGACAACTGGCCTTCTACTTAACCCATATTTCACGGCCACAAAAATCGAATGGTTACTAAACAACAACGTCGTAGACAACAACTCCAATCTGGCTTTTGGCACTATCGACAGCTGGCTTCTTTGGAAGCTGACCGACGGCTCCTCATACGCGACCGATGTCAGCAACGCCTCAAGGACGCTGCTTTACGACATCAAAGAAAACCATTGGTCATCAGAGATATGCGAACTCTTCGGAATACCTGAGTCAGCCCTTCCTGAAGTGTTGCCTTCCTCGGGCCGTTTCGGCACCACGTCAGCGACAACAGCTATCGGTGCTGGCATTCCCGTGAGCGGTATTGCCGGTGACCAGCAGTCGGCGTTATTTGGTCAGGCTTGTCTTGAGCCCGGTATGACCAAAAACACCTATGGAACTGGGTCATTTGTTTTGATGAATGCCGGTTCAGAATGCCCAGACCCCGCCGAGGGGCTACTGACCACTGTGGCTTGGGACCTCGGAAACGGCCCGACTTATGCTTTGGAGGGCTCGATCTTTGTTACTGGCGCCGCTATCCAATGGTTACGTGACGGACTAGGAGTTATATCCCATGCGTCAGAGATCAGTGATCTGGCTGCGTCGGTGCCAGACAATGGTGGCGTCTTCTTTGTGCCCGCATTCGCTGGTCTGGGTAGCCCATGGTGGGACACTCGAGCTCGAGGAACGATTATTGGTATCACCGGCGGAACCCAACGTGGGCATCTAGCACGCGCTGTAGTGGAAGCGATCGCTTTTCAAACCCGCGACGTAGTCGAGGCTATGTCGCGGGCGGCAGGGACACCCATCGGAGAAATGCGTGTCGATGGTGGCGCCTCAGTCATGGATTTGTTGTTGCAGATCCAGGCCAACCAGCTAGGCGTCCGTGTAGCTCGACCAATAATCACCGAAACAACTGCTCAAGGAGCAGCCATGCTCGCGGGTCTCGCCGAGGGCGTGTGGAGCGAAACTGGAGAGATTCATTCAGCTTGGCGTCTCGATAAGGCTTTCGACCCTCAGAGCGACCGGAAGGCATACGACACCGAACACGAGCGATGGCTGCAAGCACTCGACCGCTCTAGATTTTGGGTTGACTAAGCGGCAGTCAAGAAAGTTGTTCTAGTCCGTTGCCTAGTTGCGTGATCGCCTGCCGTATCCGATGCTCGTTTTCGACAAGAGCAAACCGGACATACCCCTCACCGCCGGGGCCAAAGCCGACTCCAGGGGAAAGAGCCACGTTGGAAGACTCGACAAGGTGTTTACAAAAGCCAACCGAGCCCATCTCTCTATATGGTTCGGGGATTGGGGCCCAAACAAACATGGTGCCTTTGGGAGGGTCGACTTGCCACCCAATCCGGTCTAATCCTCTAATCAGGCTGTCGCGTCGCGATTGATAAATCTCATTGACCTCGAGCGGGTAATCGCTCTCTTCGTTCATCACGACAGTGGCAGCAATTTGGATTGGCTGAAATGTCCCGTAGTCCAAATAGCTTTTCAACTTCGCTAATGCACCAACAACTTCGTGGTTACCGACGCAAAACGCCACCCGCCATCCTGCCATCGAAAACGATTTGGTGAGACTGTAGAACTCAACCGCTACTTCTTTGGCGCCATCTGCTTGCATTATGGAAGGAGGCCGGTAGCCGTCGAAGCCCAGATCTGCGTACGCGAAGTCGTGAACTAAAACCACGTCTCGCTCTCGGGCGAAGTCGACAAGGCGTTGCATAAAAGCTAGGTCGACGCATGTCGTAGTCGGGTTGTGAGGGAAAGAAAGAACAATGACTCTCGGTCGAGGCCACGAGTATTCGAATCGCTCAACCAACGAGTCGAAAAAATCTTCGCCAGTGGTTAAGGGAACCTCGCGAACGTTGGCTCCGGTGAACAGCGGCCCAAATATGTGGATGGGATAAGACGGCGCAGGGACCAAACATGCATCGCCGGGGGCAAGGAGTGCCCACATCAAGTGAGAAAATCCTTCTTTGGCACCAATTGTGTTAATTATCTCGGTCTCGGCGTCCAACTCAACATCCCACTGACGTCGGTAGAGATCCGCTACAGCTTCTCGCAGCTTAGGAATGCCCCTACTAGCGGAATAACGATGGTTACGTTCATTTTCTGCGGCTTCGCTGAGTTTCTTGACTGCGGTTATGGGGGAAGGGATGTCAGGGTTGCCGAAGCCTAGGTCGATGACATCGGCCCCTTCTCGTCTCCGTTCGACTTTGAGCGAGTCGATGATCGTAAAGACGTATGGCGGCAAGTTGCTGATTCGACGAAACTCCACGGAACCTGAGGGTACCGATCCCGTGGGTGATATTCGAAACAGACCTGCAGAAGCTCTTTTCTTACTGTTCTACCTTGGCCTGGAAATCATCGAGGGCTGCATGCGCAATTCTTCCCTCGGCGCGACGTTTTACGAAGCCTGGCAAAGGAATAGCAAGCTCGATAGCAAGCTCGTAAGTCACCTCGGTCTGTTGGGGCTCTTCGGCGACCCCACTAAACCGATAACTGCCGTCGAGGCGTTTGATGATGTCACCGCTCGCGAGTTCCCATTTAATGACCGCAGGTGACTCCGAGTAGTCGTATAGCAGCGAGTAGGTAGCGCTTCGACCCATGGCAGCAACTCGGAAACGTGCTTCAGTGACTCGACCTTCCTCATCTCGACCTTGAACCGACACCTCGCGCAGATCGCTGACCCAGGAGCCATAGCTTTCGACATCAGCAACCAGAGAATGACAACGATCAAGGCCAGCACTGACGACACGAGAAACTTTTAATCTGTCGATCATCCATTCCTCCCATCAAGTGACCTAGTTCATTCTGCCATGCGATGAGCCTCAGGAGGGGTCGTTACCTCGAGCTGCAAAAGATCCATGCTGAGCAGACCAGAGTGCTGCTGAACCGAAAAGAACCGTTGGTGCCAGAACGGCAAACGCTATTTCGGTATATGGCCTCAAACCCGCCGCAGTCAGGCCCGTGACCAACTGGAACACCAAGCACCACAAAAAGAGTCGCTGGATCTTTCGAGGTGCTGCTTCATGAAGTAAGAACAAACCAGAGACTGTGACTTCTTCAAGACGACTGCGCCGCAGGCCTCCTAGCAACGCCAGCAATAGAAAAACTAGACCTAGGCCAAACATCACAAGGGAAACAACCGCAACCGCTAGCCCGAAGGTGTCGGGAGCAGCTACGCCCGCAATTGCAAACAGCAACAGAACAAAAGTTGATTGCCAGGCGATTCGGAGAAGGGAACCCCCTGCCGGTTGCTGTTCGTTGCGAATCTCATTCATGACAATGCCGCTCGTAGCTGCTGAGCCAATATGTCATAGGAGAGCGAACTCTCAACGCGCTGTCGACTGCGTTGACCCATCTCAGAGCGGAGCGAAGGTGATGCCAGAATCGACTGGATGGCATTGGCAATAGCCCCTGAGTCTTTCGGTTCCTGGATCACGTAGCCGGTAACACCATCAATGACAGCTTCATGAGCACCTCCTGATAGACCCGCCACTTGAGGCACTCCCGATGCCGCTGCTTCTAAGAAAACGATTCCGAAACCTTCCTGTTCCAACCCGGCCCAGCGACTCCGGCACGGCATCACGAACACATCTGCCACTCCATATACCAACGGCATCTCTGATTCTTCTATCCGGCCTAAGAATCGGACCGGGAAGTCAACCTTGCTCGCTATCCGCTCCAGACGCGCCTTATCCCTGCCAGTACCACCAATAACGAGCTGTATATCAGGGAACTCACTGCGAAGAGCCGCTACAGCCGCGATAGTTCTATCGAACCCTTTGCGGGGTACAAGACGACTGAGCCCCACCACAACAGGGCCATCGCCGAGACCTAATTTTCCCCGCTTTTGCTCGATGGCAGCAGGAGAGCCCAACGGGGCGAATCGGGATCCGTCCACACCTGGAGGTATCACTATGGTCTCAATTGGCCTGCTCGCTGCGCGCTCAGCTTCCGCAGCTGGATACCCGCCGGCTGTGATTACGAACTCTGCTCCCAACAAAACTCGCCGAAGAAGTTGTTTAGTTATCGGGAGTCGTCCCGGTAACGCCACCTCGGCTCCGTGAACAATGACTGCGTACGGAAGATCGAGCGAAGGGGCCAGGTGACCTAACGGCAGGGCGGGATCAAGGACTACAAGTTCCGCATCTACTTTTCGGGCCAGATCTCTTATGTCAGCGGCCAGGGACCTAGTTGGGAAGAAAACTTTCCGTTTGTCGCGAACTATGGAGTGCCCTTGTTCGACATCAAATATTCTTGCGTCTACGTGGCCTGGAGTGAACACA
>Ga0111541_10000328_pt1 | contig 15137 bp, 17 predicted proteins | sample Knorr_S7_td_DCM__FD_83039 | JGI IMG/M metagenome (GOLD analysis project Ga0111541, IMG submission 83039) | Marine microbial communities from Southern Atlantic Ocean transect - Knorr_S7_td_DCM_ad_131m_LV_B (version 2) (version 2) | ecosystem: Environmental > Aquatic > Marine > Oceanic | place...
TAACATCTAAAGTAATTCCACTGTAGTCTCCCCACATAGTTACTTTGTCATTAGAAAAATTTTCATCTACTGCAAAGGCACTAAAAGGTAGAGATAATAATGAAAAAACTAAAATAGACTTTAAAAATTTCATATTTCCTCCAATTTATATAATAATACTACACGCAAACTCCATTTTTAAAAGAGAAATTGCAACTTTTTTAAAAAATAACTAAATTCACAAATAAATTATTAAAAATTAACAATTTTAAGTTGATTTATGCGCAAAGATTAAATTTATTTGAGTATGAATTAAAAATTTCTAGTGAGGAAACTATGACAGAAAGATATGCAATGGCCGTAAGATTAAAGGATGAAAAAAGAGATTTTTATCTAAAAAATCATGCTAATGTATGGCCAGAAGTTTTAAGTGAATTAAAAAAGATAAAAGTAAAAAATTACAGCATATATTTAAAAGAAGATTTTATGTTTGGATATTTAGAATATGATGGAAATAACTTAGACGAGGACATGGCAACAATGCAAAAAATTCCAATAGTTGATAAATGGACTAAATTAATGATTGATTGTTTTAATCCTTTTCCTAATAATGAAAATAATAATTCCTGGGTAATGATGGATGAAATATTTCATTTAGATTAATTTATAAAATTAATGTCTAAGATTAAAAATATTGAGGTATTTTTTTTAGAGTATCCGTTTCCAAAAGAATTAAACTATAAATATAGTGGCGGACTAGTAGAAAATATGATTGTGGCTATTATTAAAGTCACTGACTCTAATAATAATTATGGAATAGGAGAAGTGACTCATGGTCAATTTACTCACCAGCCAATTATTGGTCTTACAAAACATTTTAGAGATATGCTTATTGGAACAGATGCTGGTAACATAAATCAAATATGGGAAAAAATGTATGGATCGAGTGTTTTTTGGAATAGACAAGGTATTGGTATCGGAGTCATGGGTGGAATAAATATAGCCTTATACGACTTGTTAGGTAAAAATTTAAAACTACCTGTTTATCAATTGATAGGTGGATTAAATAAAAAAAGAATAAGAATTTATGCAAGTAATGGACTCTTTGATAATAAAGAACAATTAATAGCAGATGCTCAAAAGGCTTATGACTTAGGATTTCGAGTTTACAAAATGAGAGTAGTTGAGCCCGCTTTAATTATTGAATTAGTAAGCGCATTTAAAAAAGAATTTAAAAGTAGAATGGATCTAATAGTAGATGCTGTACAGGGATCCACCTCTAATCCATGGGCGACAAAAGTATCTATAAATATAGCTAAAAAACTTGAAGAATATCAAATATTATTTTTTGAAGAACCTTGTAGAGTTGAAAATTTAAATGGTTATAAAGAAATTAAAAATAGTACAAATTTAAATATTGCTGGTGCCGAAAGTATACCTACAGCAAGAGCATTCAAACCTTATTTTGAAAATAATGTTTTTGATATAGTGCAATTTGACATTGCAACATCTGGATTTACTGAAGGAAGAAGAATTGCCGATATGGCATATGTATATAACAAGCCTTTAGCAATACATTCATGGGGAAGTGCTATCAGTATAATGGCTGGCTTACATTTTAGCTTATCAATTCCAAATGCAGCATTTACTGAGTATTGTTTTATGGATCATCCAATAAATAAAAGCTTATTTGAAAATGAAAAAATAGACATTTCAGATGGGTATATTGAGCCTCCAGATACATATGGTCTTGGTATAAAATTTGATGAAAGTCTTACAAATGAGTTTCCATATAAAGATAAAATTAATACAATGATTTTAACTAATGATGAAGATATCGGTTTAAAATAGGCTATGGATATAAAATTTATTGAAACACCAAGTCCAATTGGAAATTTTGTTAATGTAAGATTAAGTGGAAAATTTGCTTATATATCGGGTCAAGGACCGTTTGATGATAATGGAAATTTAATTACTGGAAAAGTTGGCAAAGACTTAACACAAGATGAGGCATATGATGCAGCAAGAAGAGTTGGGATTACTATTCTCTCAGTAATTAAAAATGATATTGGTTTTGAAAAAGTAAAAAAAGTTGTCAAAATACTTGGACTGGTGAATTGTACAGTTGATTTTTTAACTCAACCAAAAGTTATAAATGGATGTTCTGATTTATTGGTTGAATTTTTTGGTAAAGAAAAGGGTATGCACGCAAGAAGTGCTATGGGTGTCTATGTTTTACCCAACAATATACCAGTAGAAATTGAAGCAATTATAGAATTAGTCTAACCAACTAAGCCATTCTTTTTTTGATTTAGCAAGATACTCATCCAAAGATATATTACTTTTAATTTTTTTTAAAATTAGATTATTAATAATTTTTTTAAATTCTAACATTACAATTTTTTCCTGACCTTTTTTTAGATTACATGTATCCAACTCAAAGTGATTAAAGTGAATCAAATCATCACGAACAAAAATTGCTGGATTATTTTTTTCTAAATGAAATGCCAAAGATTGTATCGTGTATTGGGATTTCTTTGAATCAACATAAATTCTAAGTCTATTAATTTTATTACCTGTTGGGTCAGCAACAACCTCAAAAGAGATACCTTTAAATTTTTCTTTAGACAAAAATTTTAACCAATATTGTAAAATATTATTTTGATTATTTATTTCTAAATGCCAATTTCTATTATACCAATTTTCAACACCAATGATTGCAGAATAAATAGATTCTTTACCTACTTTCATACCTCTACCAATACCTAAATTTTGAAGATAAATGTTTTTGATAAATTTTTTCTTACCTGCAATTATTCCAGCTGTTAAAGATCCCATAAATTTATGTGCACTAAAAATTGCAACATCAGCACCAATTTTAAAAAAATCTTCCATATACTCCTCTGATGCTGCATCAATAATAACAGGTATTTTATTTTTTTTGCAAATTTTAATGAAAGAATTTAATTCTAGTGAATCATAATCAGAGCAATGATGTGATACAACGTACATGGCACAAGCAATTTGTTTTTTATTTTTTGAAATAGTTTTTTCAATATTTTCTTTTGTACAAAATTTTTTTAAACCACATTTCAGTATCTTAGCTCCAGAAAGTTTAATTCCCTGCTCTACTTCCGCTCCATAATTTGTAAGATGGCCTCTTTGGATTAAAACTTTATTAACCATGTTTGTGGTATCTGGAAGTTTAAAAACTTTCTTTAGATCTTTACCAGTCATCATACTGGCAACACTTTCTGTTAATCCCCCAGCTGCAGAAGCAGTAATGGCTGCAGCTTCTGTCTTAAGTAATTTAGAAATTCTTTTTGATGCTAAAGCTTGTAATTCATCTATATTAACAAAATATTCGAAAATATCATTAGCAGCTTTAATCGATTTTTTATTGGTAATTGAGGCACCAATTTTTGTCATGAATCCGCTGACATTGATAATAGGTGTAAGATTATTTTTATTATAAAAATTTTTCACTTTATTATTTTAAATATGCAATATCAGCTTATAATACATTATATATAATTAAATATGAAAATTACTGATGTAGAAACATATGTTCTTTTAGCGGATAACTATGATCCAAGTCTAACATCTTCAGCTCAAGATACATGTTTGGTAATTATAAAAACAGATGAAGGTGTAGAAGGTTATGGTGAATGTGATACCAGTCCCTGGGTTGCAAAAGCTTTTATTGAATCTCCAGGCACTCATACGATGGATCAATGTGTAAAAGAAATTTTGATTGGCTCAGATCCTCTTGATATAGATACATTGTGGGAAAAAATTTATGTAGGATCAGCAATGACAGGCAGAAGAGGTGCTGGTGTCAACGCTATTAGTGCTATTGATATGGCACTTTGGGATATAAAAGGAAAAGCTAAAAATAAACCTGTTTTTGAATTATTAGGTGGAAAAAAACAAGAAGAAGTAATTCCTTATGCTTCACTTCAACCTGTTGGACACTCTTTTCAAGAATATAAAGATTCATTAGTTGCTTGGGCTGAAAAAGCAAAAAGTTTAGGTTTTAAGGCTGTAAAATCAGAAGTAACTCTCAATGGACCTTACGCACATAGTGGTCTTCATGAAGAAGATGATAAAACTACTGAAGTTGTAGCTGCAGTAAGAAAAGCTTTAGGTCCAGAAATAAAATTAATGATTGATGTACAATATAGATGGAAAAATGCCGAAGAGGCTCTACGAACAGTTAAAGACTGGGCTGAATTTGATATTTATTTTCTTGAAACTCCAGTTTGGACAGATGATATAAAAAGCTATGCAAGAATGCATGATGAGGCACCAATGAAAATTGCTGCGGGAGAATGGTTAAGTACACGCTATGAATTTGAAGATTTAATTGTAAATGGAAAAATAGATGTTGCACAGCCAGATGTAGGAAGATGTGGTGGATTAACTGAGTCAATAAAAATAGCTAAGTTTTCCCAAGAACATAATAGAATTATAGTTCCTCATTGCTGGAAAACTTCCGTATCAATATCAGCTACAGCACATTTTGCTTTTAATACACCTAATTGTGCTTTTATAGAATATTTGCCACCTCAATTATGTGTTGAAATTTTAAGAAAAGAATTGGCTACAGAGGGTTTTGATTTTATTGACGGAAAAATAAAGCCTCCAACAAAACCAGGTCTAGGCATAGAGCTTAATAGAGATGCTATAAAAAAATATCAGGTTGCTTAATTTAAAATTTTAAATTCAACTGATGCTTCAAAAGATTTCTTCGGATTTAAGATTTTTAATCCGTGATAAGCTTTACTATTTTTCATGACTAAGAACGAGTCTCTAATGTTAGTAACAGGCTCAATACAAAAAAAATTTTCTTTAGGTGGAGAATATACGTGCAGATTTCCAACATTTTTTTTATTAATAATTTCTAATTTAACATCTTTATTCAAAATCGATTTTGACCTTCCATTCCATTTAAGAAAAGTTTCATCAATTTTAGTTTTATTCAAATCGAGACTCTTACCATTAATCATTTTTTTAATATTAAATTTATTTACATTTGATTGATTTAAATAATAAAATGTATTTGAAAATATTTTTGAATCTTTACTAATAGTAAACCAGGGATGAAATCCGATTCCGCAATGAAATTTTGATTTATCTATATTGATAATTTTTAATCTAATTATTAATGAGTCCTTAGTAAGATTAAAAGTTTGTATAGACTTATACTTGTAAGGAAAACTATTTTTACCATTATGTAAGAATTCTAAGACTAAAATATTTTTAGTATATTTTTTTACTTTCCATTTATTAATCCAACCTTCACCATGTATTGTATCAGGTTCAAGTATGTGTGTTCTAGGTAAATTAATATATTTGTTTTTATAAAAAAAAGTGTTTTTATGAATTGCGCCAAAATAAGGGATGGTTGCAAAATAACCAGAAAAATAACAATTATATTTTCCTTGTCTCTTTTTAACTGGAAATCTTCTAAAAATATTTTTTTTATTTTCTTTATCAATAAATCTTAATATGCTTGCTCCCATATTTGGTGAAACTTCCAGAAGTAGTTTTTTGTTTTCTAAAATTTTTTGAGACATTAAGATAGTTTAAAATTGCTATAAGGGATTTTCAATCCTTTATAATTTGTTTTTATTATTAAACTTTGTCCTGAATATTTATATTTTTTTTCTAAAATTTTTGAAGTTCCCAATTTTGCACTAGTAATAAATAGATAATTTAAATCTTTACCAAAAAATGTAATACTAGTTATATTATATGCTGGTAATTTTATTTCTTTATCAATTTTTTTAGTTTTTAAATTAATTCTTGTAATCTTTGCACCAGACCAATGGGCTACCCATAATCCATTATTATTATCAAGAGCTATTCCATCAGGTAATCCTTGATCTTTTTTATACTTAAACAAAATATTTTTTTTGTTAGTTTTTAAATTATAATTTAAAATTTTTAAACTTAATGAGTCTGAAAAATATAAATTTCTCTCAAGTTTATCTAATGCTGGTCCATTTGATACTTTAAATCCCCTGTCAATAGTTATAAATTCTTTCTTATGTAAATATCCAAAATATCCTAAATTTTTATTTTCTTTAAGATGAGACAAACCGATCCACAATTTTTTATTTGAAATTAACCCATCATTGTAAGAAATGTTTTTTAATTCATTATTTTTTCTAACATCAATAAATTTTTTAACTTTTTTAGTTTTTCTATTAAATATATATAATCCATCAAAAGCGCTTATTATAAATGATCCATTAAGATGTGGGTAAACATTACCTAGAGGTTTTGGTAAATCAAGTTTGTGTTGAATTAATTTTCTATTTCTAATTGAATAAAAAAAAATTGAAGGTTTTAAAAGATCTAAAAAAACGATCTCATTAGTTTTGTAAAGATAAAAACCACTTTCTCCCAAAACAGTATTAGTTTCAATAACGTCAAAATCAAACATATTACAAATTCAAAATAAAAAGAGGGCGTTAAATTAGCGCCCTCTTAATTAGATAATAATTTTAGTTTGAAGCTTTTACTTCGTTCCAAACTCTATTACGCCATTCGAAATCTTCAGCTGGTTGTAGCCAATTTAATCTACCTGCATAATCTAGACCGGGAGACTCATGAGTAACAGTTCCATATCCATATCTCTCATTCATTACCTCTTGAGTAGATTTTTCTATAAAAAAGTTTGCCCAAGCATGTGCAAGCTCTTCGTCCGCACCTGAAGTCATTGCCCAAGTATCAAGCCAGCCAATTCCGCCTTCTTTAGGAATAATATATTTAACATTGTGTCCCATATCTCTTAAAGCCACTTCTTGGAATTCACCCATTGAGAACATTAGTGAAATTCCTCCACTGTCCCATATTTGATTACCTTCGTCAAAACCAGCAAAGTACGTTACAACTAATTTTTTTTGATCGATTAGTGTTTGTTTTACACTTTCCATTTCAGCTTCAGATAAATTGTAAGGATTATCCATACCCAAATAAATTGCAGTATTAACAATATTATTATTCGTATCATCTAGTACAATCATTTTTCCTGAATTAGCTGGATCATGCATAACTGACCATGAGTCAACTCCACCTTCTCCAAATTCGTCAACATCATAAATTAATCCTAATGAACCCCATGAAATTGGAACACCATAATATCCACCATCTATTTCAACTTCTTTAACACTTTGAAAAGCTGACATTAAGTTGCTGAAATTACTTAATTTGCTTTTATCGTAAGGTTTAAGTAATCCTGCTCCATGATATCTTGGGAATAAACTTGTATCGATAGAAACAAGATCAAAATCTTCCCCTTTACTTGCTTGTGTTAAAGCAAACAATTCATCAACACTTCCAACATATTTTACTTTTACTTTAGCATCATATTTGGCTTCAAATTCATCTATCCATTCTTGTTCAGCATATCCTTCAAAACATCCAAGACTTAATTCTCTTGCAGCATTTGCAGAAAAAGCAAACGAAAAAATAAAGATAAATGATAAAATAGAATAAATTAATTTTCTCATTTTTCCTCCATATATATAACCACTAAAGCAGTATTTTAAATTGAAGTCAAATTTAATAACTCTTTAAATATAAAATTAATATTTATTCATAAATTAAGGTAATTATTAAGTTTTTTAGTTTATTTAAATATATAAGTATGTAAATTGGAAGAAAATTATTAGGTTTTTATTTGATTTATGAGCGAAATTTTAGAATTAAAAAACATTTCCAAAAGCTATGGATCTACAACAGTATTAGAGAATATAAGTTTTAAGATTAATAATAACGAATTCTTTACAATTTTAGGATCAAGTGGATCGGGTAAATCTACAATAATACGAATGATAGGAGGGTTTACAAAACCTTCTTCGGGTGAAATAATTTTTGCGAACAAGAATATTAACGATGAACCAATATTTAAAAGACCATTCAATACTGTTTTTCAAGATTATGCATTATTTCCAAACATGAATGTTTTTGACAATGTAGGTTTTGGTTTAAAAATAAAAAACAAAAGTAAAGAAGAAATAAAAAAAAATGTGTTAAATGTTTTAACTGTAGTAGGACTTGAGCACTTCTCAAATAGAATGCCTCAAGAATTATCAGGAGGCCAGCAGCAAAGAGTAGCTCTTGCAAGAGCAATTATTTGTGAGCCTGAAATAATTTTATTAGATGAACCACTTGGTGCTCTAGATGCTGAATTAAGAAAACAAATGCAATTATTTCTAAAAGAGATTCAAAAAAAAATCCAAATTTCATTTATTTTTATTACTCATGACCAAGAAGAGGCTATATTTTTATCAGATAGAATTGCTGTACTTAACAATCATAAATTTGAGCAAATAGGTTCACCAAAAGATTTATATTACTCACCAAAAACTACCTATATGGCTAAATTTTTTGGAGAATGTAATTTAATAAAATGTCGTGTTACAAATTATGACTCAGAATCAATTAAAGTTTCATCTGCGTTTGGCAGCTTTAATATACCTAAGAATAAAAATTTAAATAATGAATCTGAGTTTATTTATGGAATTAGACCTGAGGAGGTAAAACTTGTTAGGCAAAGTGAAAAAAGTATTAAAGTAAAAATAAAAGATATAAATTTTAGAGGATCAACATCAACAATAAATGCAACTAATGATAATGGTGATAGTTTAATAAAAATTCAAAATATTAGTACAAATATTTCAAAATCTTTATCAATAAACGATAGTATTGACATAGAATTTAATACAGATTTAGGAAGTATTTTTATTGAATGAATAGTGTATTAAATTATTTTAGTACTTCTATTTGGACGATAGTGAGTTTTATATTAGTTATCTTTTTAATTTTAATTCCACTTTTTTCATTTTTATCATACTCTTTTTTTACCGTTGATGGCACTGATATTATTCATGAATTTAGTTTATTTAATTTTAAAGAATTTTTTATTGATGAAATATATATAAGAACTTTTGTGAGAACTATTTTTCTTGCAATAATAGTTATGTCATGTTGTATTATGCTTGGTTACCCTGTTGCATTTTTTCTTGCTAGATATGCTGGCAGATATAAATATGTAATTCTTTTAATGCTCATTATTCCACTTTTTATGAGTTACATAATTAAAATTTACATGATGAGATCTATTTTAGGATACTCAGGATTAATCAATAAAGTTCTGGCTATGATGGGTTTTATAGAAAAGCCTTTGGAATTTTTTTTATGGAACCAAAATTCTGTGATTATAACTCTTGTTGTAATTTTACTTCCTTTAATAATAATACCAACATTTACTTCATTAGACAAAATTCCAAAAAATATTGTTGAGGCATCTTTTGATTTAGGTTGTAAACCTTTTCAAGCTTTTAGGTATATTATTTTCCCTATAAGTTTTCCTGGACTAATAGTTGGTAGTATTTTTGTTTTTATTTTAGCTTTAGGGGATTTTGTTACACCTCAATTAGTTGGTGGTACATCAGGTTTCACATATGGTAAAATAATTTATAGTAATTTTGGAATGGCATTTAATTGGCCTTTTGGTGCTGCACTAGCAAGTATTTTATTATTTGTTTCAGTAATTATTATTTTACTTACGAACTATCTAACAAATAAATTGAGAACATGACCAGATTAGAAAATTATACTAAATATCTTCTAGCTGGCTTAACTGGTTTAATTGTTGCAGCTCTATATGCTCCAATTGTACTAACAATTTTTTATTCGTTTTATAAATCAAGAAAAGGAAAGGTTGACTGGAATTCATTTTCATATGAACCTTACACAAAGTTAATTTATGAAAGGCAAATATTAGAATCATTAATGAATTCAATTTATGTTGGAGTAGTTACAGTAATATGCTCTGTAATCATTGGTTTTTATTTTGCAAATTATTACCATACCAGTAAAAGTAAAATGAAAGAATTTTTACAGTTTATTATTTTTCTACCTTTTTTATTACCTCCAATTATAACTGGATTATCTCTTTTGATATTTTTTAGAGAAATAAATCTTCCAAGATCCTTAAATACTGTTGTAATTGGTCATACAATATTTGTATTAGCTATAGTTTTTAAAATTATTTTAAATAAACTTGAGACACTTAAACCTTCCTTAATGGAGTCTGCATATGATTTAGGGGCTAGTAAATGGCAGGCATTCTATTATGTTTTGTTACCAAATATTAAATTATCTCTAATAATTGCAGGGCTATTAGCTTTTACAATTTCTTTAGACGAAACTCTTATTACTCTATTTTTAATTGGAAATGATACAACTTGGCCAATAAAGCTCTGGGCAAAAATGAGGGTTGGTTTTTCAAAACAAGTAAATGCTTCTGTAACATTGATATTAATACTTACCTCTTTACTAGTACTATTAATAGCAAGTATAATATCAAGGTCTGAAAAAAAAATAATGTATTGATATAATGGAAAAAAGATTATTAAATAAAAAAGTAATTGTTACCGGTGGCTCAAGAGGAATTGGAGCTGGAATTGTAAAAAGACTCTTCAATGAAGGTGCTGAAATAATAATAGCAGACATTAAAGAGGATTTGGCTGCTAAATTAATGGAAAACCTTGATTCAGAAAAAATAAATTTTGTTCATACTGATTTATCTAAAGAGGAAGAAATAATTAACTTAATAGATTTTGCAAAAAATAAATGGGGGGCATTAGATATTTTAATTAATAATGCTGGAATAGAAGATGGTTTCATGTTGTCAGATCAATCATATGAAAAATATAGAAAAACTATGAGAGTAAATTTAGATGCTCCTTTTTTATGTTCAAAATATGCTCTTCCATTATTAGAAAAATCTCAATCAGGAAGAATAATTATGATTTCATCAATTCAAGGAGTTAGAGGTTACAAGGGAAATATATCTTACAACACTGCTAAAGGTGGGTTAATTAATATGACAAGAGTATTAGCTGTTGAATTAGCCGAAAAAAATATACTTGTAAATTCTGTTGCTCCAGGATTTATTAATACACCAATGTCTGTAATGAAAGATGGAAATTTAGAATGGGATACAGATTGGTTTAAAGATGTATATTTAAAATATGAAAAGTTACCTATGGGAAGATATGGTCATCCCGATGATATTGCTGGAGCTGTCTATTTCTTTTGCTCAGAAGATAGTAAATATGTTACTGGGCAAACATTGCTTGTTGATGGAGGAGTTTCCGTTACTTTTTAACTATGGAAATCACAAAAATAGAAGTACATGTTGTAGGTCCAGAGGATGAACGTTACACGTGGTCAGAAGATATTGAAGAGGTATATCAAAGTAATACCATTATTAGAATTTTTACCGATGAGGATATAGTTGGTGAAGCTGCAGTTTGGAATGCTACATATTTTGAGTATGATAAGTACACTGCAGAATCTTTAAGACATTTATTACCTATATTAATTGGAAAAGATCCTTTAAATAGAGAAGAAATTCTCTACGAAATTAGACCAAGAGTTTTTCCTCAGCCACCTGGCGCTCAAGCGCTAATAGACAATGCTTTGTGGGACATTCTTGGCAAGAAATGTAAAGCACCAATTTATAAGATATTAGGTGGGAGAAGGAATAAAATTAAATCATATGCTAGCACAGTAATGTACGATACTATTGATGAGTACTTAAAAGTTGTAAGTGAAATGATAGATGAAGGTTTTTCTGCTGTTAAGTTTCATACATATTGTATTCCAAAAAAAGATCTAGAGTTAGCTGAAGCAGCAAGAAAAGCTTTTCCATCAATGTCTTTTATGATTGATGCTGAAAATAATTATGATTTGGAGAGTTCTCTAATAGTGGCAAAGAAATTAGAAAAATTAGAATTTACTTGGTTTGAAGCCCCTTTACCTGATTATGATTTTGCAGGATATAAAAAAATAACAGAGAGTGTTGGAATAAAAATTATACCATCAGGAAACTGGATATTAGACCTACAAAGATTCTCTGAAGCGATTAATAATAAGGTATGGTCTGCTACAAGAACTGATATGGCTATGATGGGAGGAATTACCAATTGTAAGAAAGCAATGGATTTATCATCAGCTGGAGGTCTCGATTGTGAGATAATGTCGTGGGGTTATACTTTGGTATCAGTAGCTAATTTACATGTTATGTTGTCTTCTAATAACTGTTCTTATTATGAACAACCACTTCCATATAATAATTTTGAGTTTGGTATGAAAGATGTTTTAAGAACAAGTAAAGACGGTTATATATATGCACCCTCAAAACATGGCTTAGGTATGGAAATTGATTGGGAAAAAATGAAAACTAAAATTATTCATTCAATTTATTGTGACACTGGAAAAAAAATAAGCAATGTTCACGCTTAAAAATGAAAATATTTTTCTTATTTTTACTTTTGATTTCTTTCAATAATTATAGTTATGCTTCAAATCATGTTAAAAAATATGAATGTAATATTATTTTAAGTTCTAGTATAAAAAACATTTCTCCACTGGAAATGTCTGCTCCTAAAAGGATTCAATTGACCTATAATTCAAAAACAAACAATTTAATTGATTATATTTGGAATGATAATAGTGTCATTGATGATTTTGAATTAATTTCAAACAATCAGAATTTAGAATTTATAGAAATAGGACGTAAAGGATATAAAAAAACTTTATCAAATGAGGACATAAGAAATGGTTTGTATTTTAAATTACAGTTAAATGACCTAAGGGCTAATTTAAAAAAACAATTTGTAAGACCTGTAAATTATAATTGTTCGTAAATTATATTTAAATCTTTTTAATCTTTAATGAAGATTTTATCTCATTTCTAAAAATAGATTTAAAGAAAGGTTTAAATTCTTTAGGTAAATTATCAAAAACCTCACATTGATCACCATCAAAAAAAGGTTCTAAAGCAGTTACATTAAATGCCCAAACTTTTAAATTGTTTCTGAAAATATTAAATCCATATTTGATCAAATTGTTACTATCCAAACCTATTATATAAATTATATCCTTAGTTGTATTATATTCTAAAATATTATCTACAAGCACGTCTACTGTATCTGAGTTTTTTATTAATATTTGAACAGAATCTTCATCAATAAAATTAAAACCATACATTGATTTAAAATTATTATTAATTTCTTTACAAATTATAGCTTTGTTGATTAATTCTTCTGAAGCAGCAGACAAAGAGAGATTTGAAAACAATAAAAGTATAATTATAAATAAAAGCTTCATTAATTGTAAATATATGTCTGATATATACTTTTTGAAGTTATAATTTAAATATTATAAATTCTCTCAGCGTTTGCACTAGCAATTTTTGTTGCTTCATCTGAAGATAGACTGCCTAAGATTTGGTTAGTAACCTTTAACCATTCTTGAATTCCTTTAGCAGCATTGACTACTGGATAATCACTTCCCCATACCATTCTATCAGGTCCAAAACATTCTAAAACATGGTCAACATATGGCTTAATTGTTTCATATGAAGATGTCCCTGGTGCGCAATAAGCCATTAAACCCGAAAGTTTGCAAGTAACATTAGATAACTCAGATAGAGACTTTATATCTTTACCCCATTCATCAATCTCTCCAGATGCAATTGGTGGAACTCCACAATGATTTAGCACAAGGTCCATTTGATCGCATTCTTTTGCAAATTCTGCAGCAATTTTTAATTGTGTTGGCAAATAACAAATATCAAACGGCTTTCCTGCTGCTCCAATTTTTTTTACGTTATTTCTAAATACGGTGGTTTGAGAGAGTTCATCTGGCATAACGTGAAGTATTCTTCTGTATCCAACTACGTTCATCGCAATAGTTTCTTCCAGCCACTCATCAAAACCAGTTTCCTCTTCTGGTCTTATTGACAGAATTAAACCCTTCATATTGCTATCAGGTTGATCCATAATAGATTTTATAAATTTAGCTTCTTTTTTGTAATCAGAGTCATCTACTCCTGTTTCCATGAATAATGTTCCTTTGATATCAAAACCTTTTGTTAGTTCTTTATAATTTTCTATAGTAAAATTACCTTTATCAATAGGAGGAAATTCATTTGCCCAACTATATCCTAGTTGATCTCGGTACATCAGGTGTTGGTGTGTATCAATAAGTTCCATAATTAATAATTAGCATATTATTTTTCATGATAAAACTATTATTTATTAATACATATTTAAATAGTTAAATAATAATTTAAAACAAAGAAATGAATGTTTTACTAACAGGTGGGGCTGGTTATATAGGTAGTCATGCTGCACTTTCATTATTGGACTCTGGTCATGATGTTCATATTATTGATGACTTATCGAGTGGGAATGAAAAACTAATTCCTAAAAATGCTAAATTCACGAATTGTAATATAAATGATGAAAAAGTAATTTCTGATCTTATTCAATCAAATAAATTAGATTTACTCATGCATTTCGCAGGTTTTATTCAAGTTGAAGAGTCAGTGCAAAATCCCGAAAAGTATTTTGAAAACAATACTAATAATGCAATCAAACTTTTTAATATTTGCAAAAAAAATGGTTTAAACAAAATAGTATTTTCTTCTACTGCAGCAGCTTATGGTTCAGTAATTGGAAATAAACTAATAGATGAAGATACAAATTTAAATCCACAAAATCCATATGCAGAATCTAAAATTAAGACTGAAAAATTTTTACTAAAAAATCAAGATGACTTTAAATTTATAATTTTACGATACTTTAATGTAGCTGGTGCAGATAAAAATTTACGTTCAGGACAAATATCGAAACACTCTACTCATTTAATTAAAATATTATCGGAAGTTGTCGTAGGTAAAAGAGATCATATTGAAATCTATGGGAATGATTATGACACTCCTGATGGAACTGCTATAAGAGATTATATTCATGTTTCCGATCTTGCTGATATACATTTAGAGGTAGCAAAATATTTATTAGAAAAGTCAAAGTCTAATTTGTTTAATTGTGGTTATGGAAATGGTTATAGTGTGTTAGATGTTGTAAATACTGCAAACAAAATTTATCAAAATAAAATTAATTATAAATTTTCTAATAGAAGAGATGGAGATGTAGAAAAATTAATTGCTGAAACTTCTAAAATATTGAGTCATATTGACTGGAAACCAAAGTACAATGACCTAAAAGAAATTATTTGCTCATCAATTAAATGGGAAGAAAAGATTAATGCGTCAAATACATAAAAGA
>Ga0111541_10000329_pt1 | contig 15087 bp, 12 predicted proteins | sample Knorr_S7_td_DCM__FD_83039 | JGI IMG/M metagenome (GOLD analysis project Ga0111541, IMG submission 83039) | Marine microbial communities from Southern Atlantic Ocean transect - Knorr_S7_td_DCM_ad_131m_LV_B (version 2) (version 2) | ecosystem: Environmental > Aquatic > Marine > Oceanic | place...
AGATCCAGATTCACCGGCTCCAGTTGGTTTTTTCCCTGAAGGACCCATAACAGATTATGCTGATTTTTTGATTATAAATAGTCCTCAAGAAATTTATGATTCAAGATTAGAAGAATTGAAAAAGAATCAATTTAGATCAAATAATTAGAAGACTTTTTCAATAAATCGGATAAATATTCTTTATTCGATTGAATAGTATTCCGAAACAAAACTATGCTTGTTGGTATACCTGTATGCGGTGGCGATTGGCTTCAGTAATATAGACTCGATTTTCGTCATCTAGTTTAATTGAAACTGGGGACCAGAAGTACTTTTCAATATGAGCCGATTCACTATGAGGATCATTATCATCAAGAAAATCTAAGTCTATTTCCATGTTTGCAGAAAGACGAGCATCATTTTCTTCAGCATTATTGCTCAAAAATTCTCCTGCCCACTTGGAAACAGTAGCCTCTCCTCTCAAATTTTGAACCATAACTCCCTTATGATTAATAATTTTGACTCTTTCATTCCCCCAGTCTGCTATATAAATTGTCCTATCATCATCTATCACAGCACTTGAAGGATATTTCAGTTCATAACTGGGGTTGGATTCATTGTCTATGACCGATAAAACTTCACCTTCTAGGGTTAATTCTTGTATACGGTTATTGCCCCAGTCTGCAATGCATAAAGTATTGTTTGGTGTCATTGATATTCCCCATGGTAGCTCGAACTCGCCCTTAGATTGACCTTGTTTACCAAAAGTGTCTAGATGAACACCTTCAATATTAAATTTCTGAATTCGATGATTTCTGGTATCTGAAATGTAGACATTATTATCAAAATCTATAGCTATTCCAGAAGGCCCATTAAGCTCTTTTATCCCTGTTCCATGACTTCCCCAGCGAGTCAAAAATGAACCATCAAAGTCAAATAAGTTTATTGTGTGAGTATAATCATCGCAGACTAGTAATTTGCCATCTTCTGTAGCAGCAATAGATGAAGGCGATTGTAGTTTTCCTTCAGAAGTACCGTAAGTTGCAAATGTTCCATAAAATTCACTTTCTAAATTGAGTGCAGTTACTCTAACTCCTCGCTCTCCAAAATTTCTAGACTTATTTGGAACATATATGCGACCGTTAGGAGCCATTACACTATCGGTTGGATATTCAAACCCTCTGCCTTCCATGGCTACAATTCCTAAAGTGAGCATGTATTCGATCATTTATATTCACTTAATAGAGTCATTATTAAATCCGTCGATTAGGCCAATTGAAATTCCTTGGAGGTTGTTATTAGGCGAATTATTCCCGTAATTTTCTTAACTGGATTATCAATTTCTTTAGCATATTCTACTAAAACATCTCTCGTTTGATTTGAAATCTCTAAATAACCAAGATGCTCAAGGCATTGTTCAATTATTTCCTCTTCAGAAATCAAATCAGTATTTTCCAGCATTAATGTGTCAACTATTTTCTGGATTCCAGGTTTTTGATAATCTCCGAGTTGCTCAGAAGCAAAGTTAATTCTTTCTACTAAAGTTCCAGTATCAACCCATTCTTTACCTTCATGCCATCCTTCTACACTTGATGGGTTGCTTAACTCTTGACCCATCCATACGATCTGTTGATATTTCGGGATCATTTCTCTATCAGGTATTTCAAATTGACCACTAAGCTTTATAACTGTCGATGCGAATTCCGCTGGGCCTTTTACTTTTTGATATCGTACATCTCTAGATTTAAAAAAGTCTGAATTAAAAAGAACTCTCAACATATCAGTTATGTTGTGATTTGAATCAAAATATGCTTTTACAAGTTGATCAATAGCTTTAGGATCCCTTGGTTCAACAGTCCCCCATGAAGGTACAGGAACTTCATCTGCTACAAAAAAGTGATACAAGTGTCTTGAAATGAATCTAGCAGTGCTTTCCTGTTCACATATTATTCGGATTATGTCATCACCGTTAAAATTTCCTGTTTGCCCCAAAAAAGTTCTTTCTGATGTGTCATGGTCATCCTCTCGATACTGAAAATGGTAGGCGATTCTTCCATAAGGCCAGTCTGAATCTCTTTTAGCCCTGACCATCATGTATTCAGTATTTCCTATAGTCCATCCTGTAAATGCTCTAGCACACTCCTTTACATCTTCTTCGGTGTAATTTCCCACTCCCATTGAAAATAGTTCAAGCAACTCACGCCCCCAATTTTCATTCATTGCATCTTTATGGTTTTCTTGGTTATCTAACCAAACGATCATTGCAGGATCCCTAGAAAGTTGCAAAAGTAAATCATCAAGCCTACCTGTCCCATATTTTCGAAGCATATTTATCTGATCAAACAAGACCCTTCCATTAATTACTTTTGGAACTCCTGTAGCGAAAATACTATGCCATAGCAACGGAATTTTTTCTGTTAATGGATTAGCAGTGCTGATCATTCTATATAACCAATTGCGAGATGCTCCTGGAGCATTAATCATTCCTGAAGCTTCTGGGTCAAACCTTCTTACAAGATGATCACCCATCCAGTCATTAAAATTGGGTTTGAGAAGATATTCGACGGTATCTTCATATGAATTTCGCACATATTGTTGTAGCTCTTTCTTACTTGAACCAAACCCAGCTCTTCGTAGTAGGTGAGCTCTCAATTCATATTCTTGTTTATCAGAGACTACCATCATTTCAACCTAATTGAATTAATTTGATCGTATTTAAATCACATAGTTTCGGATGGCCGTAATATATCAGAAGCATTAGTAATAAGGAAATTGTGACTAATACTGATAGGTGGTGGAGCTGGCGAGAATCGAACTCGCTACCTCTTCAATGCCATTGAAGCGCTCTCCCAAATGAGCTACAGCCCCAAGAGCAAATGATTGTATCAGAATGAATACAATCTAGTAATAAAACAAATAATCACAACACTTCTAATAAGTTCAGTTTAGAAGCGTTGTGATTTATTATTTGAAAATGAATTGGTTAATAGGATTTAAAATATTGGCAATTGGAAGTCTTGCTGGTAGTACCACAAGCTCCATTTTTATATTTGCTAACAAACTCCTAACAACAGACTCTAAATTAGACTTATGGGAATTTGGTATCACATTGAGTGTTCCGATTTTTGTCTCAATAATATTTTCCATAATGAGTAAAATGAAACTGGTTATCCTGTTACCTATAACGTACATGACTTTGTTAATTCCCACTTTAGGAGCAGTCTTTGGTTCTGCCGGATCAGAACCTTTCTGGCAGTTTTCTATACTTGGCTTTATAGGTGGTCTAAGTTGGAGCACACCTTTCGCCCTATGGTCAGGCTTAAGAACAAGGTAAATTTTTTGCGTAATCGAATAAATTTTAAAGCTGTAAATTTCATCCTCAATTATCTTAACTACATATAAAAAATGAAAAAAAGGCATGTGTTATTGCTAAACCCTATAATTTTGCATATAAGTATGAAACATACTACAAATAAAGTGGTAGAATCCAAATTTACAGTTGGAGGAGATCGTGACTAGCGCATTCTCAGGAATCAGAATAATAGATTTAAGTGATAAGACTGTTGGAAGTTATACTGGGTTGCTTTTGTGTGATATGGGAGCCGAAGTAATCAAAGTTGAAGCTCATGAAAACACTTTAGATCCAAACGATAGATTTTTTAATAGAGGTAAAAAAAGTATATCGCTTGATGTCACTGATCAGGCTAAAAGAGATCAACTAGATCAACTAATTCAAACTGCAGATGTACTAATTTCAACAAGGCTTATTGATAATGCAAAAAGCTTAAAATTAGATTATGAAAATATAGCAAAAGTTAATCCATCCTTAATATATTGCTCAATACCTCCTTATGGTGATTCGGGCCCAATGGCTAACATCCCTGGAGACGATGGAACAATAGGAACTTACACGGGGATTCACGAAGGACAAGGAGGAGAGGTAGGCTCTCCAATTTATGTACAAGTTCCATTCGTAGACTACGGAACTGCATTTACTGCGTCATTAGCAATCTCAGCAGCACTTTTAGAAAGAGAATCTAGTGGTCTAGGACAAAAAGTTGAAGTACCAATGTACGCTGGGTCTGGAGCTATGCAAGCAACTAGCTTTATAACCGGTGACGACATAACTACCCCTCCAAGAAATTCGCGACCAGCTAAAGGACTTCCTATTTATAGGTTATACGAATGCAGTGATTCATGGTTATTTATGGCATGTGGAAACAATGTTTTTTGGAACAAACTCTGTATAGGTTTAGAATTATATGAGTTAATAGACGACGAAAGATTTGCAAACGCACCATGGGGTATCGCACTTGAAAATTGGGACGCTCTTTCAGACATTCTAGAGCCAATATTTGCTTCAAATACTAGAGAACATTGGTTAAAAATATTAAGAGAAAATGACATTCCATGCGGTCCTGCTGAAACAAGAGAATGGTACAAATCTCATCCTCAGGTATTGTACAACCAAAATTTATTAGAAATAGAAGACCCGAAATTAGGAAAAACTGTTCAGCCTGCCCCTCCAATCAAAATGTATAAATCTCCTGCAAAACCACAAGGCGCCGCACCGCTTTTTGGAGAACACAACCAAATTTTAAATGAATTAAAACCTATTAATAAATCTGCTAAAAATATTAAACTTTCTCACCCATTGGATGGAATTAAAGTTCTAGACTTGACTGGATATATAGCTGGAGCTTATGGAACTACTATGCTGTCTGATCTTGGTGCAGATGTATTAAAAGTTGAGTCTTTTGCTGGAGACGGGTTTAGGCAAAATAGTGCAGCTTTTCAAGGGTGGAACCAAGGCAAAAGAGGAGCAATATTTAACCTTAAAACTCCTGAAGGAATGAAAATTTTCCATCAATTATTAGAAGAAGCTGATGTTGTTACCGAAAATTACAGAGGTGGAATTGCTAAAAAGTTAGGTGTTGATTATGAAAGCCTAACAAAGATAAACCCAAAAATAATCTACTCAACTGTAAACGGATATGGACTATCTGGCCCTTATAGCAATTACCCTGCATTTGACCCTCTAATTCAGGCACAAAGCGGATTAATGAGAAATCAAGGAGGAGATGGCCCTCCGATATTCTTAAGAATTGCTGCCTCAGATTATTCTTCAGCTATTCTCTCTGCATATGGAATTGTAGCAGCGCTCTATTACAGAGAAATTCATGGAGTAGGACAGAACCTAGAGGTTTCTCTAGTAAACTCCTCATTCGCCTATCAGGCAGCAGAATATTTCTCATACACAAACAAGGAAGAACAAAAACGGTTTGGAACCTTAGGCCAATCTTGCGACTATAGATTATACGAAACTAATGATGGCTGGATATTTCTTTCATGTAGAGAAGATAACGACTGGGAAAAATTGTCTGACGTATTAAATTTACCAAATCTATTTGAATTCAAAGATAAAAATTTAAGATATAAAAATGAAGCCAAAATCAATCAAGCCTTAGAAGAAAAATTTAAAACAAATACAGTGGACTCATGGATAAATTTATTACAAAAATCAAAAATCATGTGTGCACCAAACAAAATCATTAGAACTCTACATGATGATCCTCAAGCTCATGCAATAGGAATTTCTACAGAAGTAGACTCTTTCAATATAGGCCGTATCAAACTACAAGGACTTCCATTCCAATTCTCCAGAACGCCGGGCAAATTAGATTTACCCGCACCAGCTCACGGTGAACACACTGACGAAGTCCTTAATGAATTAGGATACTCGCAAGTTCAAATAGAAGATTTCAGATCAAGAAATGTGGTAGGCTAAACGAATAACACTATTTAGCACTTACACTGTAATGAATGAAAATAAACCTTATTCCGATTTAGCAAACATAGTTTCATCAGCTCGTAAAAAACATGGTTTGTCCCAAAGAAAACTATCGAGCTTATTAGGAATGAGTAATAGTTACATAACGCATCTAGAAAGCGGAAAAATCCAACCAACAGTTGAAACATTAAATAAAATTTCTTTGATTCTTGAATTACAATATTCCAAATTGGCTATCCTAGCCAACTATATCGATTCCAAAAATAGCTATAACCTACAAAGGTTTGAAAGTTTGAACAACTTAACTGACGAAGAACTCAATTCTGTATTAGATTATGCCGAATTTATTAGATCAAAAAGAATAGAAAAATCTAGTTTTTAATTAAGTGGTAAATAAAATTGGATTCCGCATTTCAGGCGCTATTTGCTCTTTAGATAATTCAACTGCATCTTTTTTGTAAATCTGAATTCGATGATTCCCATAATCTAAAATAAAAAGCCTGAACTCATCATCCACTTTTACCATCATTGGAGCATCTAATCTTTGAGTTTTTTCAAAATCAGCCATAGATCTCAAGCGTAAAGTTACCGCATTAGCTAAAATATACTGTTGTCCAGAAGGTGACAATGTAGCATTACCATGAAAACTTTGGATATATTTCAAATCTTTATTAAATAACTGAACTCGATCGTTTTCCGCATCACTGACATATATATCACCATGATTATCCACAGTAACTGCAGTAGGTCGTTTAAATTGACCTTTTTCAGACCCAGAACTTCCTAATGAAAATACAAAATTACCTGATTCATCAAATTTTTGTACTCTATCATTTCTCCAATCAGCTACATACAAATTCCCCAGTTGATCAACACTGATACCCCATGGCATATCAAATTGTCCATCACCAGTACCCATTTCACCTATTGATTGCAAGAATTTACCATCTCTAGTGAATTTTTGAATTCGATGATTCATCGTATCTGATATAAAAATATTCCCTTCTAAATCAAATGCCAAACTAGAAGGTCGATTCAATTGACCTTCATCAGAACCTGATTCGCCCCAAGTTTGAATATGTTCACCATCTTTGTTCATAATTACCAAACAATCTTTAGCTTCATCAGAAACATATAGATTTTCTTCATCATCCACTAGTAATCCCGCTGGCCACTGAAATAAATCAGTACCACCACGAACACCTAAGTTTTCATCTTCCCAATTCAAAACTCTGATCTGAGTACCTAATCCGCCTTTAGTAAGAACATAAATGTTTTCTTTACCAAAACCAATATCAACGGGAGCAGTAGTAACTCTGCGTTGTCCAAGTGTCATGTAATAAGGAAATCCAGACCTTAGTAAATCATATGGAATTGAAGTGGTAGTCATAAAAAAACTCCTTAACTAGTTTTAAAAGGATGAATTTGTTCAAAATTTCCGTATACGATTGGAGAAGCTTCTAATCCCAACCATTGCTCTAAAATGGTTCCGTAAATTCCTCTGAAATCAATAGTATGTTCTAAGTCTTCACCTTTAGCCCATTTGTCTGGCTCTAATGAAGGATATTCAGAATACAATCCACCAACAACAGGTTTACCTACTAAATAAGCCCCACCACCGGAACCATGATCAGTTCCAGAACCATTATCTGCAATTCGTCTACCGAATTCAGAGAAAATCAACATAACAACATTATCATCTGCGTCATGCTCTTCTAAATCAGCAAAGAAGTCATTAACTGCTCTTGAAAGATCTCTAAATAATCCAGGCTGGCTAGGGAGTTGGTTAGCATGTGTATCATAGCCACCTTGTTGAGTATAAAAAATTCTTGTTCCCAAATCTGCAGTATGAACTCTTGCAACGTCTCTTAACGATTTTGCGATTTGGCTATCACCATACTCAACAGTTGATTCGTATTGTTCTGGGGCAACTTTGATCAAGTCAGCTCCTGTAATAACATCACTACCTGTTCTAGACAAGTAATCCATAACAGGCCCTGAACCTATAGCTTGAGCATACATATCTTTAAATATCTTTAAAGCTTTATCACGTTGATCTTCAGCAGCCAAACCACTCATCAATCCATACTCATCTAAATTAGAAACACTAGTAACTGGGATACCAGCTTTAGACATGGCACGAGGAAGGCCAACACCAAAATTAACACCAGTAAGAGGGTTTTCTTTCCCAGGATCCAATTGCTCGATTACAGTTCCCAACCAACCAATTGTTGACACTTCATGAGGAGTACACGTATGCATAATGTCCATTCCTCTAAAGTGACTTCTATTAGAGTCAGGATAACCAATTCCCTGTACAACAGCAACCATACCTCTGTCATATAACTCTTTAAATGGAGCCATTTCAGGATGCCATCCAAGAGTATTATCCAAAGGTAAGACATCCTCAGGAGCAATGTTTAAAAATTTTCTGTTGTCATAATATCTATTATTGCTGTAAGGAACCAAAGTATTCATAAAATCATTGCCACCAGACAATTGAACTACTACAAATACAGGATCTTTTTTAGTTACGGTTGTCATTTCTGTTCCCCTTTACTCTTATGCGAATTGATATTCTCTGGTTGAAAGAATCAGTTGAACCATTCGAGCAATATACTCATTATTTAGTTCAATTGACGCCTCATTAGTTAAATCTAAATCTCCAACTGCCTCAGCATATTCAGTCAATGCATCATATGCCTGTTTACCTAACTCAAAAGGTCCGATAATTGCCAAACATTTGTCTAATAACTCAGAAGATTTTACGTGATCTCCTAATCTAGAAATAATGTCAGACAGTCCTGGAACAGACAAATCATTAAATTGATTTACTGCAAAGTTAACTCTTTCGTTTAAAGTGCCACCATCAATCCATTCATGTCCAGTGTGCCAACCTTCAACAGTGGGAGGATTCATTAGTGCTTGCCCCATTACAGAGCCTATTCCGTATAATTTACCAACCTCTTCACCTTGTTTAGGCATAATTCCATAAGTGCCCGTCAACTTTAAAGTTCCGGCAATTAATTCACATGGATTTTTAACTTTTTTATACATAGAATCTTTAAAAAATTCAGAGTTAAAAACAAACCTTAACAACGGAACCATTTCACCATCATTACTCATCAATACATCAATCATCTGATCAATGGCTTCAGGGTTACGTGGAGGCTCGATACTCCAAGCAGGAATTTGAGGTTCATCTTCAACAAAGAAATTGTACAAATGCCTACAAATAAATAGGGCTGTAGCACGTTCTTCACAAATAATATCGATAATATCTTCACCGTTAAAGTCACCAGTTCGACCTAAAAATGTTTTTTCGCCAAAATCATGATCTGATTCATCAAAAACAAATTTAGTTTCATAGTTACCGTATGGATAAAGAGGTAAAGGTTGCTCAAAAGTCCACCCAGTAAAAGCTCGTGAAGCTTGCTTAATATCTTCCTCAGAATAGTTTCCAACACCCATTGAAAACAATTCCAAAAGTTCTCGTCCCCAATTTTCATTAGGCTGATCTGAGTGGTTTTCACAATTATCCAACCAATAATTCATAGCAGGATCTTTTGCCAAATCATTTAAAATTTGTTTCACATTAGATAAACCATTTTTTCTAAATGTTTCGATTTGCTCAATTTGAGAAGGAGTGTGCTCGCCTTTGTACCATGCAGTTGCAAAAACATGGTGCCAAAATAATGCAATCTTTTCTTCCAAAGGCTTTTTGGTATTAATCATCCTCCAAATCCAAAAGCCTGCATGTAATGGGTGTGTATCTGGATACCGTAATTCAGGATTGTATCTTTTTATATAATCCATATTAATATCTTCTGCTCTATCAGGATGCAAAAGATCTTCTACTATATCTTCATAGCTTTTATCAGCTACTTGATCCAACTCTTTAGGAGAAGCACCAAATCCAGCCCTTCTTAAAAGATGTGCCTTTAATTTCAAATCATTTGAACTCATAAATACCTCCGAAATCCATCAATATTATGTATTTATTAAATGTACTATTTAGGCGATATTCTAGCTAAGAATCAAAAAAACGGCAATGTTATGGATTTTGAAAATTTTTAGGGCATTTGTTCATTAGAATCTAATATCAAAGCACTTATGTCAGTCAAATGAAAAATATCATTAAATTCTGTGAGCAAAATTTTATGCTCGGATGAAAGAGATAATCCTAAATTAGGATGCATTAATACAGGCCTACTATAACCATATGGTTCAAAACCGTAATAGGTGTAATTTGACAAAAAATTTGTTAAATCCAAAAATCTTTCCTGGTATTGCCACTCACCCAATCCTGGCCCATCATCTTCTCTAGCTAATGGTAAATAATGATATAAAAGTTCTTTTATTGCATTATTGCATGACCAGTATTCATTCTCTCTAGGCTCATCCTTGTAACACTCCACTTCATATATATCTGGATGTAGTCGCGAAGACCTTAAATATAAAATGGTAGACCTAAAATTTTCAGGTAGCGCATGCAAATCCCAGATTGGTAAATCCCAATTATTGTTCAAATCCAAATAAATTTGTTCATACGTTTGTTGCTCAAATTCAAGTTCAATTTGACGATCATTTGAAATCATAGACTCAACCCAAGGCTCCAAAGAATCTAATTTAGATAAACATTCAACATTTTCCAAACAGGCATTCACTCGAGTAGTAGCAATAGGGTTCTGAGCATAATCAGTACCATTAACTTGAGCCTCAATTAAAGAAACTTGTCTATATATTTCATCTAATCTTTGAGCCGTTTCTACGACAGAATTATCCATTCTTTGTTGTATTGCTTCATCAGAGGCATTCATTCTTTGTTGGACTCTTTGATCAAAACTATCAAGTATTTGGTCTATTTCATCTAGTTTTTCTTGAACACTTGAATCTATATCATCCAACATCAAGGGCAAAGTCATTTTTAGTTCTTGCGCTACGATTTGGCGTACGAAATCCTTATCTAAACCTTGTTCTGTTCCCGAAAAGCTAGAAACAGTTAAGGAACTACTAGATTTTGATTGATCAAATCCAGTTCCTCTCCCCACTGCACTTCCACATGCAACAAAAACTATAGTTAAACTCAAAATAAGTATGATTCTAAACATTTAATCCTCACTTTTTTGAAAATTTAAAATACTCTACAAAAAATAAAAAGGGTAATTTCACTTATTAGACTTTCCTTGCTCTAGATTTCAAAAAATCAACAAGTACATATCGTCCCAAATGATCGGGCTCACTATAAAAAGTTCTACCTTTATTGATTTTTGTCATCTGAGTTAAAAATTCAATCAAAAAATGATTCATTTCTAACATAAAAGTATTTATCAAAATTCCTTCTCTAGTACATCTCTTAACTTCTTTTAAAGTCTCGTCTAATGTACTTGGTGACGGAGGATAAGAGAATAAAGCTCTGCCATTCTCCATATGAACAGTTGGCTCACCATCTGTAATCATCAGAATTTGTTTATTAGCTACTTTTTCTTTAGATAAAATTTGCCTAGCTAAAGTAAAACCATGATGCATATTTGTTCCAGCTACCCAATGATTCCAGGTAGATTCAGGCAAATCTTTTCCTTCAATGACCATTCCATAATCAGAAAATCCAACAACATGAATTTTATCTTTAGGAAATTTGGTTCTAATCAACCAATATAGAGCCAAAGCTACCTTTTTAGCAGATGTATATGTTCCAAACATACCCATAGATCTACTTTGATCAAGCATGACTACTGTAGCGGATTGAGTAAGGTGCTCATGTTCATCTACCTCAAAATCTTCTTTCTTGAATTTGACTGGAACTGAAGGACCTTCTCGTAAAACAGCATTAAATAATGATTTTTGTAAATTAATTTCAAAAGAATCAGTGTCTTCATAAGAAACTGACTGCCCAGTTAAATCTCCCCATTCTCCTTTAACAAAAGTATCATGAGCTCCCAAATGAGTTTTTTTCATTTGTTTGAATATTTCTTTCATAGCATTTTCAGCTATTTGATTAACTGCACGAACTCCTAATTTATACCTATCACGATTTTTTTGTAAAAAGCCTGCTTCTTCTAATCCGTTAACCATCTTGATGATTTGTTCAATAGATTTTCTAAATTCTATGCCCAATATTTCTTCAAGCAAATCAAGATCTATGTCATTAAGATTTCTATCTTCAATTGCTTTATCAAGTTGGTCCTTTAAATTATTGTTTGATTCAAATTTATCTAAAGAACTCTTTATTTTTTCGATAGAATCTTCTGAAACATCAGTAGAATTAATATGATCTTTAGATATTGATTCTTTCAGCGCTTCAGACAAAAAATTGAGTGCATCTTCTGAAAAATTTAGATGATCTAATTTTGCTTCTAGTGATTTTTCAGAAATAGAATTCAATTCTGATGTCAATAAATTTTTTAAAATTTCTAAATTTTCCTTAATAGCATTAAACATGTCTGTTAATCCCAGAACAGGCTGATCACCATCAGCATTTAAGCCGTTTTGAAAAACCCCAGTCAAAGCTTCATTTACATCACCAGATTCCAAAATAGTTTCAGAAAATTCATCAAATAATTCTTGCCAATGATTTGACGAATCTTCTTCTAAATTAAATTTTGAGTATCTAAATGTTTGCACTGATCTATCTAAATGGAGCATCTCTCATTTCTAATGCTGCCTTTAAGCCTTGTTCATTAGAAATTCTATTAAACTCTTTCACTATGGGAGATTGATGAGAAACTGCATCAGTTTCTGCAGCAATAACTTGCATCATATTTCTACCCATTAAATCCAAAGCTTTGTTAACAATACTCTTATTAGCAGCTAACATTTCCCATGGAATTTTTGCAATTTGAGTTGCAAGAGTTTCAACTGCATCATCTAAATCAGAAGCAGGTACAGATTTTAAGACTAGACCCATATCAGCAGCCTGTTTTCCTGTAACCGTTTCACCAGTCAACATAAACCATTTAGCTAATTGAGGACCAACCATATATGTCCACATATGAGTTGGAGGTGTGCCCATAGCTCTTACAGGAGGAAAGCCAATATTTGCATCATCAGCTGCAATGATTAAATCACAATGCAATGCTAAGTCAGTACCTCCAGCAATCACGTGACCATGAATTCCAGCTATTACAGGTTTACTCAAATCAAATATAGATGTCATCATTCTTGCTGTTTTTTGAAGACCATGCATGTCAGATCTGATGTTATCTCTAGTAGCGCTTCGTGTTTCTCGTTCTTCATCAGTCTGTGGTGGAGTAACGTCATATCCCGCACAAAATGCCCTACCTGCACCTCTTAAAGTAATTACTCTAATATCAGGATCGTCATCGGCTTTATGTAAACAATCTATTAATTCAGCTCTTAATTGTAAACTTAAAGCATTTAATTTTTCTGGGCGATTTAAAGTTACTCTTGCAATCCCATCACTTGGTTCATATTTAATAAAATCATAAGACATATTTTTCATCTCCTTATTTTTGAAATGAAGGCAATACTAACATAGAAGAAGTATTAGAATGTGCTGATGAAAAATTGGAAATCATTTTATAACTGGCACCCCAACCCTCCTTTTTATTACGGGTGGTTAGCTTTGTTCATAGCAGGATTAGGGGCATTCGTTGCTACGGGAATTGCTCAAACAGTTTTTGGTGGAATCCAAGACTTTATTGTTGAAGACATGGATTGGGATAGAAAAACTATAGCTTTGGCAGCAACATTAGGCACTTGGTCCTCGGGTATTGTTGCTATTTCTATAGGTAGAATGATAGATAAATTTGGACCTAGGCTCATTATGCCGCTTGCTGCACTAATTGTAGGCATTGGTTCCATCTATCTTGCACACATCATAACTATATGGGGATTTTTTATAATCTACATCATTATTAGAGCAATAGCAGGACCTAGTTTACAAAACCTAATTCCAAGAACAATAGCTGTAAATTTTTTCTCTCGACAACGAAATTTGGCAATGGGAATAACTACTTTCAATAGGATTTTTGGAGAATCTATAAACCTTCAAATTATTACTACATTAGCATCAAAATACTCTTGGAGATTTGCTTATAGATCATTAGGTTTTATTACAATTCCATTGTGTATTCCCATTTTTATGATTATTAGACAAAAGCCTGAAGATATCGGTCAATTTCCGGATGGAGATAAAGAAATTTCAGAAGCCAAAAAAATTAACAATCAAAATGAACAAATTTTAACTTTCAAACAAATTCTACAAATTCGATCGTTTTGGTTCATACTTTTGGGTGAATTTATAGCTGGAGTTTCAACTACTATGCTCTTATTCCAAATCGTTCCATTTTTAACAGATGGTGGTTTATCTCAACAAAGAGCTGCTATAGCACTTACTGTAGGAAACTTATTAGGAGGAATTTCAGTCCCAATATGGGGCTATTTAACAGATAAGTTCACAACCAAAAGAATAGCCGCTTTAATTTTGTCTATGGCCGTAATTCCTACAATTTTAATCAGTCAATTAAACATAGAATCATGGGGTTTCATACTTTCAATCATTTGGACAACTATTACAGGTTCAATACTTGTGCTCGGAAGCATGATGTACGGTACTGTTTTCAGTAGAAAATCTTATGGAAGTGTTGCAGGATTGACTGGCCCTTCTAGAACTGCTGCCGTTGGATTAGGCCCTACACTTGGAGCTTATATAATTAGCTTCACAAAAAGTTATCAACCAATATTTTGGGGTTCAGCAATAGGATACTTGGTGGCAATTGTATTTTTTACAATAGTTAACTCGAAAAACACTGAGTAATAAAACTTCTAATCCTTTTCTGAACATTGATTGCTAATTGAGTTGGTAATGAATCAAAACCATGTGTTGCTCCAGCATAAACATTCAATGTAGCGTCATTTCCTGAAAATTCCCACCTAGAATGCATAAACAATGTATCGTCCAGTAACAAATCCCTTGTACCAACAGTAAACAGGGCATTTGGCAGATCACTTAAATCTGAATATAAAGGCGAAATATCTGGATCCGTTCTGTCTAGATCTTGAAGATAATGATCAATAAACCATTCCATTCCAGGAGTATTTAATAAACCTTTTTCATTACCCCATAACTTAGAGCTCGGAGTCATAGATAAGTCATACACACCATATACAAGATTTGCACCTTTAAAGCCTGTAAATTGATGCTTATCTCTAAGTCTAATTAAAGTTGATGTTGATAAATGAGCTCCTGCTGATTCCCCGCCTACAACAATTTTTTCTGTACCAAATTCATTTTTACAGTTTTTAATTACCCACAACGCAACCTCCTCACAGTCATCTTGTGCTGCAGGATACCT
>Ga0111541_10000332_pt1 | contig 14993 bp, 5 predicted proteins | sample Knorr_S7_td_DCM__FD_83039 | JGI IMG/M metagenome (GOLD analysis project Ga0111541, IMG submission 83039) | Marine microbial communities from Southern Atlantic Ocean transect - Knorr_S7_td_DCM_ad_131m_LV_B (version 2) (version 2) | ecosystem: Environmental > Aquatic > Marine > Oceanic | place...
TATGACTACCAGTTATGGATTGATAGCGACATTGTGTTTAACACAGAGAAGTTCTGGCAGATAGTTCTGATGGATCAGGACATTGCGTCTGGTTGGTATTGTACTGAGGACGGCAAAACCACCTCGGTTGCACATTGGATGGAAGAAGATGACTTTAGATCTAATGGGGGCGTTATGAATCACGAAACCATCGAAAGCATCTCGAAAAGAAAGAAACCATTTACTGTCGACTACGCAGGATTCGGATGGTTACTTATTAAGAAGGGAGTATTTGAACACGAAGGTCTTCCATACCCTTGGTTCGCTCCAAAGATGCAAGTCTTTGAATCTGGTGAAGTTCAGGATATGTGTGGCGAAGACGTCTCGTTCTGTTTAGATGCGAAAGAAGCAGGTTTTGAAATTTGGTGCGATCCTCGTGTTCGTGTAGGACATGAAAAAACAAGAGTTATATAACATCTATGAGGGTGAGAAGATTCTCTTTGAGAACCTCACCCAAGATGAATATTTTAACGCAATGGAAGACCTTGCCTATGAGTTCTATGATAATGGATCTCACAACCCACAAGGTCTAAGAACTGAAATTATTATTAAAGAGGACTAAATGGCAGTAAGAACTAAAACAGGTGCATGGGGAAGTGTTGAGTTAGAATCAATCCCGAAGAAGACTCGACAAGGAAACGGAAAACATACTAAGTACTCCGCTTCGTCTCGAAACAAAGCACGGAAAAGATACAGAGGACAAGGACGCTAATGTCCGATTTTCAAATATACGAATCAGAAATTATTAAATCTCGGTATAGAAATATATCGGGATTTATTGATATGGTTGTAAGTAATCCTCCCCAGAAGGAAATCTTAGTACATCAAGACCATATTAAAGATGGAAACGAATACACTTATAATTTTAATAAGTATAATGTGTTTGGTTTATTAAGTACGAATAAGGATATTTTTGATCTGTATTGTGAATTAAATGCAATCGTATATGACTTTCTAGATGATCAGGAAGTAGAGTATAATCAAGTATGGATGCAATCTTGGTTAAATTACCACGATTCTTCCGAATTACTTGATTGGCACGATCATAAGTGGCCATATCACGGATATATTACAATCAGACCTCACGATACAACAACAGTTTTTAGAGATGTTGAGATTATAAACGAAGTTGGTAATGTTTATATTGGTAAGGGATATAGAGAACACTATGTTAAATCAAATTCTGAAGAACCATTTGATCTAAATCGTATTACACTTGGGTTTGATATTGACATTGATCCATCTAGTGGTAGTGGTTTTGACCGTTATAGAGTATGTGATAATATCGGATTAATACCGTTTCCAAGAATTCAGTATAAATAAAAGATGTAAATAGTACTAAATATTGCCTTTTCGATGTCAATAACACGAAAATCAAGGTCATTTAAAGATATTAGTTTCTCTTTTGAACCACATCCTGTGACAAAAGATCTACCAATATTAAAGAACGAACGTGCGATTGTAAGATCGGTAAGAAATTTAGTAGAGACTATTCCTAACGAAAGATTTTTTAATCCAAATATAGGAACTGATATTCGTGCAAGTTTATTTGAAAACTTTACACCTACACTCACAATGGTGATTGAAGATCAGATAAATGAGACAGTAATGCGTTATGAACCAAGGGTAACTAACTTAAGATGTGAAATAGACCCTTATCCAGACATGAATGCCTTTAATGTAGTTGTTTTATTCGATATTATTGGATTACAAATTCCAACTCAGTCATTTTCATTCCTATTAGAACCAACCAGATAATAATATGCCATTTACTCAGTTTGCCAATTTAGATTTTACCGAAATTAAGGCTCAAATAAGAGATTATCTTCGTTCAAATAGTAATTTTTCTGATTTTGACTTTGAAGGATCTAACTTTAGTGTCCTAATTGATACACTTGCATATAATACCTATATTAATGCCTTCAATGCCAACCTAGTTGCGAATGAAACCTTCCTAGACTCTGCAGTTATCAGAGAAAATGTAGTTTCTCTTGCTCGTAACATAGGTTATGTACCCCGTTCAAAAACTGCTGCAAAGGCAACAGTCTCATTTCCCGTTACAAGTTCCAATTCTACACAAACACTGTACTTAAAACCTGGTTTAGCGTGTATTGGAGAGGCAAATGAAACAACATATAGGTTCTCAACACTTGAAACTCATACTGCATCCTTAATTAATGGTATAGCAACCTTTAATGACATTGAAGTTCTACAAGGAACACTATTAGAGAAGCAATTTATAATCAACCAATCAAAAGATCAGAGATTTATTCTATCAAATGCAGACATTGATGCTAATACCATCAAGGTTTATGTTGCTGGACCTTCTGATACTGGTATGGGAAGGGAATTTTCCAAAATAGACAACATTTTAAACATTAATAAGAACTCTGAGATCTTCTTTATACAAGAAGTACAAGATGAAAAGTATGAAATACTCTTTGGTGATGGTTATTTTGGTAAAAAGGTAGAAAACGGGTCAAGAGTTACTGTTAGATTCCTCATTACTGATGGTGAAGAAGGTAATGGTGCAGGTGGTAAATCGGGTTCTATAGGAGAATTTGACTTTGCAGGTGTTTTTACAGATAAAACCCCTGATGATATAGGTGCATTAACCGTAATTCCTGATGGTGGCATCTTAGTAACTACCGTTCAGAATGCCTCTAACGGTGCTGAACAAGAAGACCTTTCCTCTATTAAGTATTTCGCACCTAGACTGTACTCAGCACAATATAGAGCAGTTACAGGAAGGGATTATGAGGCAATTATTGCTTCCATTTACAGTAGAACAGAGTCAGTTGCAGTTGTTGGTGGTGAAGAATTAGATCCCCCACAATTTGGTAAGGTTCAGATCAGTATCAAACCTAAAAATGGTACTTATGTATCAGATTTTGACAAACAACAGATAAAAAACAAACTTAAGAGTTATTCAATTGCTGGTATTAATGCAGACATTATTGACCTTAAAGTTCTTTATGTTGAGTTAGATAGTACAATCTATTATAACTCTGCTCAAGTATCTAATTCAAATCAATTAAAATCAAATATTACTAATACTTTGTCTGATTATTCCAAAAATATTGATATTAATAAGTTTGGTGGTAGGTTTAAGTATAGTAAGGCACTTCAATTAATTGATAGAGTTGATTCTGCAATTACTTCTAATATTACTAAGGTTAAGATTAGAAGGGATATGAAAGTGTTAGTGAATCAATTTGCACAGTATGAATTGTGTTTTGGTAATAAATTCCATATTAATCCTGAAGGATTTAATATTAAGAGTACTGGATTTAAGGTTGCTGGTTCAGATAATGTTGTTTTCTTGACTGATGTTCCAAATAAGAATGATAAGGGTGAGCTTGATGGCAGCCATAAAGGAGTATTGAGTGCAATTTCAAGAGATAAGAAGAATGAATTACGAGTTATAGTTAAATCAATTGGAACAGTTGATTATAAGAAAGGTGAAATACTATTAAATACTATTAACATAACAGAAACAAACGCTCCTAACGATATAGTTGAGATACAAGCATTCCCAGATTCCAATGATGTTATTGGATTAAAGGATTTATACCTAAGTTTTGATGTTTCAAATACTAAGATAAATATGGTTAAGGATGTAATTGCTTCGGGTGAAGATGTATCGGGCGTTGTGTTCTCTAGAGATTATTACACTTCAAGTTACTCAAATGGGAAATTGGAAAGGGAATAAAATATGTTAAATGTAGACAATAGAATAAAAGTCAATAAAATAATTGAAAGTCAGTTACCTGAGTTTTTAATTAGTGACTTTCCCAAGGCAACTGAATTTTTTAAGCAATATTATATTTCACAAGAGGCACAAGGTGCTCCATCTGACCTAATTAGTAACTTTGATCAGTATATTAAGGTTGATAACCTAGTTCCAGAGGTTGTAGTTGGTGTCACTACTCTTTTAGTAGATGTTAGTACTACAGATACCACTATTGAAGTTTCTTCAACAAAGGGATATCCTGCTGAATATGGTCTTTTAAAGATTGACGATGAAATTATCACATATACTGGTAAGACTGACACATCATTTACAGGATGTATTCGTGGATTTAGTGGTATTACTGGTTATAATGTAGGTATTTCCTCTTTTATTGATGATGTTAATAAAGAAAGTCTAGTTTTTGAAAATACAACTGCTGCAAATCATACTGCAGATGTTACTGGTACACAATCAGTTATTAATCTAAGTGTACTTTTCATTCAAGAGTTCTATAAAAAGTTAAAAAGAACATTTTTACCTGGTTTAGAGGATAACGATTTTACTCCAGACCTTGATGTTGGTAATTTTATAAAGCATGCAAGAACTTTTTATCAATCAAAAGGTATTGAAGAGTCTATAAAAATATTATTTAAAGTTCTTTATGGTGTAGAATCTCAAGTATTAGATTTAGAAGAGCGTTTAATTAAACCTTCTGATGCGGAGTTCATTCGTAGAGAAGTTGTTATTGCAGATCCTATTAGTGGTGATCCATCAAAGTTAGTAGGTCAAACCATCTACAAATCTACTGATTTAAGAACAAATGCTTCTGTCTCGGAAGTTGAGATATTAACAAGAGAAAATAAAGTATATTACAAACTTTCTTTGTTTATTGGATTTAATGATAGGGATCTAATTGAAGGAACATTTACAATTCCTGGCAAAACTAGAGTTTTAGAAGTAATAGGAGCAAATTCAACTATTATTTCTGTTGATTCAACAGTCGGTTTTCATGAAACTGGAACAGTTTTATGTGGTGATAATATTATTTCCTATACTTCAAAGACTATTAATCAATTCCTTGGATGTACTGGTAATACTAGTGATATACCTATGGGTGCTGATTTAAGATCAGATGAGGTTATATTTGGTTACGAAGATGGGGATTTAGAGAAAAAAGTAGAATTAAGAATAACTGGGGTTTTATCTGATTTTGTACCAGTTTCAGATATTTCATTAGTTCATGAAGGTGAGAATGTATATGTTAAGAATGTTGGTGAGTCAATACTAAACCCACAATCTGATCCCACATATAAGCAGATATTTGCCAATTCTTGGATATACAACACATCTTGTAGGTTCCCAATAAAAGATGTCAACAAACCAAATTTTGTATTATCTACAGAAATTGATAACTCAAGTTTAAAAAAGGGTGATGTTGTTGATATTTTAGAAAGAAACGAATCTGTTGCTGTATTTTCTAATGCTATTGTAAATTCAATAGATCCTTTTACAAAAAATGTAGTATTATCTGGTATTAATGCATTTATTGAAGATCCTTTAAAGGAATATGATTTAGTAAGAAAATTAAAGAAATCTACTAGTTCTGGTGCTGAACTGCAAGATGGTAATAATCAGATTCTTTCTGATGTATTGAATGTTTATGTTGATGGTGATATTGATGGCTATGTTGCTTCAAACTCATTACCAAGTTATGAAATTACTACCAATATTATAAAATCTGGTATTTCAACAGCAGATTCTATTCATATTACAGGTTATGATGTAAACACTGAAGAATACAATAATGTAGTTTTTGATAATCCTATTGAATTTATTACAGGAGATTCTATTGTATACACTACAGATGGAACAGCAATTCCAGGATTAGTATCAGGTCAAACTTATTATGTTGAAGTTTTAGTTAGAGATCCAGGAAAAATTAAATTATATCTTTCAAGAGGTTTAATTGGTACTGAAACTAATATTAAATTAGATTTACAACCATTAGAAGGTAATCATAATTTCACAAAATTATCTCATAATAATAAAAAATTAGCAACAAATAAAGTTTTAAGAAAATTCCCATTATATCAAAACTTATTTGTTTCTGGAAAAGGTGAGACACCACTTAATGATATTGGTATGATGATTGATGGTGTTCAAATAAAAACACCAATATCTGAAGATTACATTTATTATGGTCCATTAACTTCTGTTGAAGTTTATAATGGTGGATCTGGTTATGATATTATTAATCCACCTAAACTTATCATAGATGATAGTACAGATACGACTGCTTTATTAGAACCAGTAATAACTGGTTCAGTTAAAAAGGTTTATGTAGATCCACACGAATTTGATATAAATGATGTAATTTCAGTTTCTATTACTGGTGGTAATGGTATTGGATGTCAATTAGAACCTGTTGTAAGTAAAAGAGTTCGTGAATTATCTTTTGATAGTAGAGATGTATTCTTTTCTGGTGGTTTATCGATTGAACAAGAAACAATTACCTTTACTACAGAGCATAATCTATCAAATGGTGAGGTAGTTTACTATAATAGCAACGGTAATGCCAATCTTGGTATAGGTCCTGCATTTGATACTACAAATACTTCAGATGGATCATTAGCAACTGGTGCTCCATACAATGTTAGTGTTGTCAATACAAGAACTGTTCGTCTTTATAATTCTTATGAAGATGCAATGACAGGTATTAATACTATTGGATTATCTACTGCTACTAATGCAAGTGGTATCCATAAGTTTAGAACATCTACTAAGAATGTATTACAATCAGTTAAAGTATTAAATTCTGGTTCTGGATACACATATAGAAAATTAAATGTAAAACCATCAGGAGTTTCTGTAGCATTTGATACCATAAACTTTAAAAATCATGGTTTTAGTGATGGTGATTTAGTAGAATATTATAATACAGGTACTGGTGATCCAAATCCAAATTCAATTGGTGGATTAAGCACCACTACTGGATATTATATAATGAAGATTGATGATGATTCCTTTAAATTAGCAAATGCAGGAATTACTACTACACCATCAAAAGTAAATTATGATAGAGGAGAATATATTAATTTAACAACTACAGGAATTGGATATCAGACATTTAAATATCCTGATATTTCTGTAAATTGTGAGGTTTCCTATGCTTCAACAGTTACAGGATCGTTTAATTTCACTCCTGTCGTTACGGGTGAAATATCTCAGGCATATTTGTATGAGGAAGGAAATAATTATGGATCTCAAATCCTTAATCATGAAAAAAATCCTATTGTGGAAATAAAAGTAGGAAAAGATGCTGAAATAAAACCAATTATAGTAGAAGGTAAGATAGTTGATGCTGTTGTCTTGGATAGAGGTAAAGATTATTTTTCATTACCAGAAATTGAAGTTGAAACTACTGGAATTACAACTACTGGTGTTACTGGTAATGGTGCTATTTTAAGACCTGTTATTACTGATGGAAAATTAACTAGTATTGTAGTTATTAATGGTGGTATCGGTTATGATGTTAATAAAACAAACTTATATGTAAAATCAACAGGAATAAATGGTCTTCTTGAACCTAGAGTTAGAAGGTTAACTGTTGACAATAGAAAGAGACTTGGTGCATTTGGTATAGAAGGTACTGATGAAGAGTTGCATTTTGGTTTATATGGATATAATGAAGATATAGCAAATACTTTTGGTGATGATGGAACATCACACTCTCCTATTATTGGATGGGCATATGATGGAAATCCAATATATGGTCCTTTTGGTTTCTCTAAATCTGATGAATTAGGTCCAGGAGTTAGATTGATGAATCCAGGTTATAAACTGGATATGTCAAAAATTGATAATAGACCAAATGTTTTTGATGAGGGATTCTTTACAGATGATTACTATTTCGATTCTTCAGGTGATTTAGATGTTCATAATGGAAGATTCTGTAAAACTCCAGAGTTTCCAAATGGAGTGTATGCATATTTTGCAGGTGTTACCACTGCAATGTCTGGTCCAAATATTGGAAAATTAGAACCTAAATATCCATATTTTATTGGTAATACTTATCGTTCACCTTTTATATCATCAAACACTACTTTATCACATTCTTTTGATTTTAATAGTACATCATTTGCTAGAAATACCTTCCCATATAAAGTCGGTGATCCTGATGCAAATAATGATTTTATTATAGAGTCTAATGAGCGTGTAAGACAGTTAAGTACAATAGAATCTGTAACTGTTGGTGAAATTGATGGATTAGAGGTTTTAGATGGTGGTACTGGATATCAAGTTGGTGATTTTACTGTTTTTGATAATTCTGGAACTTGGGGTTCTGGTCTTCGTGGACAAGTTAAGAGTATTGCTGGTTTAGGAGTTTCTTCTATTGAGACTGAATTAGAATCTTATGAAAATGCAGTATTTACTTGGAAGAATAATACTGAAGTACAAGCACATTATTTGCCATTTATTGAATTAAATGATAGAGATACAATATCTGTATCTGGACTTAGTAGTTCTATTGTAAATTTAACAGATTCTTTCCAAATTGGTGTAAGTACTAATACGATAGGATTAGCAAAATCAATGACTGCTAATGCAGTTGTTGATGGTAGAGTTGATGACATCTATGTAAATATTATACCAAATACTGTTTCTATCGGATCCACTTTAAAAATAGATCAAGATGAATTACTCAAAGTATTGAATATCTTTAATATGGGATCAATTCTTAGAGTCAAGAGATTTGGACCTGGAATTGCACATACTTATGGATCTAATATTGATATATTGAATAGTCATATCAGTATACCAGTTAGAACTAAGCAATTTGAATCAAAAATAAACGATAAGGTATATTTCAACGCAAGTCAAGCAGTAGGAACTGGTGTTACTGTTGGTGGTGGTATTACTAAGGAATATAGAATTGGTGATACTATATCTGAAGTTTCTATTCCAACTCGATCAATTTATCTGCCAAATCATCCATTCAAAACTGGTCAGAAGTTAATCTTTAGTAAGAGAGGAACTGCAAACTCTTTAATCGTTGGTGATACTGAGGAAGCAGTCCTTAACTTCACTCTACCTAATGTAACCACTGATCGTTCAATTGTTTATGCAATTAATAAAGGTCAAAACTATGTTGGTTTAGTTACTCAGGTTGGTGCTGCAACTACTAGTGAGGGATTATTCTTTAAAGGTAATGAATCAGATGATTATGAATATCTTTTAGAATCTACTTTTGAACAAGTTACTGGTGATATTGATAAAATTGTATCAACAGTTACTACAAAAATTTCAGTTGCAAATACAGAATCTCATAATTTATCAAATGGTGATGTAGTTTCTTTAAATGTAGTTCCGAATACTGTTGTTGGTGTAGGAAGTACTGCTCCACTTTCAATGATATACAATGAAGATCATGAGATTATATTAATTAATAGAGTTGGATTTACTTCTGCAGGAATTAATACGATAACAAATAGTATTACAATTCCAAGTCATGGATTTAAAACTGGAGATAAAATCTTCTATGATGCAGACGAAGATACTAGTTCTGTTGGTGGATTGCCAATTTCTTCTAGTTACTTTGTTTATGAGTTAAATAGAAATCAATTTAGTGTAGCTCAAACTCTAAAAGATGTTCAAGTAGATCCACCATTATTAATTGGTATTTCTTCTACTGGTTCTGTTGACCATACAGTTGCTACAATTAATCCACAAATAGATGTAATCAAGAATTCTAAGTTAACCTTTAATGTTTCTGATTCTTCTTTACTTGGATATCAATTAAAATTATTCTATGATAAGGAATTTAAAAACGAATTTATTAGTTCTCAAGATAATAATAATTTCAATGTAAGTGGTGTAGGTACAGTTGGTGTTGGATCTGAATCAACAATATCACTTGCATTTTCAAAAACAACACCTTCTAGGTTGTATTATTCCTTAGAGAAAGCAGGATATATCAGTACAGCAGACACTACAATTCAAAATTATTCGGAAATTAATTTTGTTGATAGTGTTTACAGTGGAGATTATAAGATTTTTGGTATAAGTTCTGACACATTCAAAGTTTCTCCAAGATCAATTCCAGAACTTTTCTCTTATAAAGAAGATCAATGTGATACTATTGAATATGCTACCGAATCTAGGTCGGTTGTTGGTGCTGTAAAAGAGATTAGAGTAATATCAAAAGGATTTGATTATAAGCGACTTCCAAAATTCTCATCAATTGTTAGCCTTAATGGAAAAAATGCTAATGTTGTAGCATTATCAACTTCTATAGGTAGAATTAATAGTGTAAGAATTGTTGATTATGGGTATGAATATTCATCAGATAAAACATTAAGTCCTGAAGCATTTGTTTCTCCAGTAGTTAGAATTGATGATTTAGATAGTATTGTTTCAGTAACAGTTACTGATGGTGGTAATGAGTATCTAAGTGCTCCTGATATTATCGTATATGATCCTGAGAAGGATGAGATTATTGATGATACTTCATTATTAGCAGAAGTACCATATCAGACTATATCTGAAGTTAAAGTAATTGCACCTATTCAGGGATTAAATTCAATAAATCATAGAATTATTACCATTAATAATTCAAATGGTATTGGAATTAACTCTATGGTTGGTGGTCCAGGTATTGTTACTTGTACCTTAGAAACACCTATTGGTGGATTTAGTGTTGCTCCATTTGAAACTGGAGATGAAGTATTTGTTGAAGGTGTTGAATTATTTGGTGAATCAGGTATTGGAACACAAAGTAATGTTTCTGCTGGTGTTGCTACTGGTGGAGATGGTTATAACTCAGCAAACTATCAGTTTAGATTCTTTAAGGTTGAAGATTTTGTTAACTCAGATCCAGCAGTATTAAAATATAGTGTATCTGGATTAACAACTAATCCAGGTATTGCAAAAACATTCCAATCTGGATATGCAAATATTGTTAATAAGAGAAATTATCCAATTCTTGACTCTGTTCAGGAAAGAGGTAGATTTATTATAAACGAACCAATACTTGTAGAGGAAAATGATATATTCTTATCTAAGGATCTAAAAATTTCTGACACAAGGGAAGACTTCATTAAAATTGATGGAACATTTAGACTTAAGGTTGGTCATAGAATAAAAGGTGAAACTAGCAATGTTTCTGCAACCATAACATCTATAGTTGAAAATAAAGCAAGATTTGAAGTTGATTATGCAAAGCGTCAAGAGTAGGGATGGAATGATAATAGTGGTAAGTTAAATGAAGATATTCAGGTAATTCCAAATAATGATTATTTCCAGAATCTTTCATATTCTGTTAAGAGTCCAATAACTTGGGATAAGTTTGTTGATCCAGTAAACAGATTAGTACATCCATCTGGATTAAAGAATTTTGCTGATACATCAATTGAGACTGTTGTTGGAAATGTTGGTGTAGGAACTAGTGTTTCATCAGTACCAGTTATTGTTGTTGATGTTTTAGGTGAAAGAAGAGTTGATACAATCAACAATTTTGATTTGGCAAAAGATTATGATACTAGAGGAAATAAATCTAAATTTGTTACTTTTGAAAATTTAAAATTAACTGATTATACAAAATGTAAGACAAATAGAGTTCTTCTTCATGATAATATTAGCGATAAGTTCTCAAGTAAAGGATTACAAGATTTATTTACAGAAATTGAGGAAATTGATAGTAATTTTGCAAGATATCTCGTACAGGTAGTAGATGCAGACACACAGGATGCTCAGTTGTCAGATATGGTTGTATTAACTACAACAAATGATGCTTTCTTGGTAGAAAAGACTACTGATTGGACAAAGCATAAATTGGGTAATTTTGAAGCACTTTCTGATTCATTCCAAAGAAAGACTTTAAACTTCAATCCTATTGAGAGATATGATAGAGATCACGATATTAAAGTCTATAAGACAGATTTCACTACTAATAGAATTGCTGATGGAACAAATACTATAGGATCTCTTGATTTTAAGGCATCTAATGTTAAAGTTGCTATTGCTGATACTGATAGTAACAATAATGTTTCTGGATTTACAACAACAACTTTAGAAACATTTGATCATACTGATTTCAATGGATTCTATGCATCTGTTGTTCTACAGGATGATATTACTAAAGATCTTAACTATGGTGAAATTGTTGTAGACTTTGATGGAACAAATCTTTACTATACAGAATCTTATATTGATACTTTAAACATAAGTTATAGTTCATCTCAAGTTGGAGTTCTAACTGCTAGATTTGATGCTGGAACAATTTACTTTGAATGTGAAAATCAAACTAAGAGAGTAATTAATGTAAGTACAAATGTTGTTGGTTTAGGTACTACAACTGCTGGAATTGGAACTTATAGATTTGCAGTTCCTGGACAACCTATAGGTGCAGAAAGAAGTGGTAGATTAGAATCAACATATGATACTGGAACTTCTACTCCAATATTGGTTACTAGAACACATAAAGATATTGATTCTGCAGTTAAATCATTTGTTAGGGTATCTAACGAAACTGGTGGTTCTGCTATGCACCAGATTGTTTCTATTCAAGATGGTTCTGATACAACAACTATTCAATATCCATTTACAGGTGCTACTAGCAGTGGTTTGGGTACATTTGGAACAGTTACTGTTGGTGACTATAATGAACTTAATTTCTATCCAGATACTTCACAAACAACTCTAATTGAAGTTCAGGCATACAATGAAGTTCTTAATACTATTAATGATTTTGCAAATGAACCATTATCCTTAAAATATGGACCTTTAGAGAAGAGTATAATCTTATCTGCATATGATGGTGTAAATGGAACTAGAGCAAACAAAGTTAATTTTGATTTAACATTTGAAGGAACTCCAATTTATAGTAAGATATTCAATCCTGCAGATTTAGTATTAGAACAAACTGGATTTAATATACCCAATCATTTCTTTAACAATAATGAAGAGATTAAGTATATTCCAGGATCTACTTTTGTAGGTATTGGATCTACTGCAGTTTCAATTGGTTCAACTGCTAATAATGTTGGTGTTGTTACTGATATACTACCTTCTACATTATTTGTTAAGGCAATTGATTCTAATAATATAGAACTCTATACTCAAAAAGAATATATCACTTCAGGTCTTCCTGTTAAAATAACTGGAGTTGGTGAAGGTAATGCTCATAAGTTTGAGATGACTAAGAAGTTATCTAAAACAGTTATTGGTTTAGATGGAATTGTACAGCAACCAATTACATTTACTGCAATTGAACATAATATTGATCAAGAGGGTGGTATTGGTATTGGAAATTCACAATTTGTTCTTAGTGGAATAAGTTCTGTTCAACCTAGAGATGTGTTGAAGATTGGACCAGAATATATGAAGGTTGAGCAAATTGGATTCTCAAGTCTTCCTGAAGGAATTATCAATAAAGCAGAAGATGTTGCTCTTGGAATATGTACTCTACCTGTTGTTAAAGTAAGAAGAGGATCTTTAGGTATTGGAGCAACAGAACACGCAGATGGTGCTGCTGCTAGAGTTCATAGGGGATCATTTAATATTGTTGATAGTACTGCTTGGTTCTTAGATCCACCAAAAGGAAATACTAGAGAAAGAAGGAATGAAACTAATCTTCCATATGTAAGAGCAGAATTTAGTGGAAGAACCTTCCTAAGACAAAATTATACAACCAATATGGTATTTGATGATATTTCAGATAATTTTACTGGAATAGGAAGAACATATACTATGACAGTTGGTGGTGCTAACACAGAAACTGGTGTTGGTATTGGTAATGGAATTCTATTCATCAATGGAGTATTCCAGACACCATTAACAGTTAATAATGCTGGAAATAACTATGAGTTTGAACAGGATACTAATGTTGGCGTATCAAGTGTAGTATTTACTGGTATTAGCTCAGAAAATGGTCAAATGATGCAATCTGAGTTTGATATTAACCAGAATCAACTTCCAAGAGGTGGTTTGATAGTTTCTATGGGATCAACACCTGGTCTTGGATACGCTCCTCTAGTTGGTGCTAAAGTTAAAGTTGAATCTTTTGAAAATACAAATAGATTTGCCAATAGGTCAATTAATGGTATTGTTGGTTTAGGTACTTCATCTGGTCTTACTATTGGTATTCAAACTGCTGCATACGATAATACAACTGGTATTATTACAGTTACTACTAATAAAGTACATGGATTTAGTTTAGGATCTCCCAATACTGTTAAGTTAAAGGGATTAGAATTCAAGTGTCCGACTTATGTTGTTGGTACACCAACTACAGGTACATCATATAATCCTGCAACAGGACTTCTAACAATTAAGATTGTCGACCATAATCTTACAACTGGAGATTCAATCAAGATTGATAAAGAAGGATTAACCTTTAGTTGTACTTATGGTAGTGGTGGTAATGATTCTTATCCAAGGACTACTGATCCTGCTTATGATAAGTATCTAACTGTTACTGTTGTAGATGCTGATACATTTACTGTTAATGTTTTACTAGGAATATCACCAACTAATACTGATACTCATACTTTTGTAGGTGCATCTCCTGATTGTATTCGTTCTTTAAATTATGTTGGAGTTACAACTTCATTCTTCCAAGATGAAAGATTGAATGCAAAAGATAAAGAAAGAGCATTACAATTAGTTGGTATTGTATCTGAAAGAAGTTTTGAAGTAAAAGTTGGATTAACCTCCATAGCACATATCTATCATGGTGGTGGATGGGCATATGAATTCTGGAATGATTTAACTATGGGATCTGGTTATCGTGAACCAGTTGCTATTGGAGTTACTGATATACTATATCATCATAAGTTTGTAAGTTCTGATAATGATTCAGTTACTGCAAATACAGGAACACAATACACACCATCAACTGTTGATTATCATTCAGAAAACGGTGAATTGGTATTGACTGTCGGAACACATAATTTACAGGCAGCAACAGAACACACTCCAGATAGTGTTACTTATAGTGCATCTACTGGTAAGATAACAGTTACAATGGCTGGTCATCCATTTGTTAATGGTGATTTAATTAAAATTAAGGATCATTCTATAGCACTTAAGTGTGAGATGGATAATTATGGATCTGTTCACAAATATCCTCGTCCTTCAGATCCAATAAGTGGAAAATGGGTTGCTGTTCAGAATAAGACTACAAATACCTTCAAAATTGATGTAGGAACATCACCAACAGTAA
>Ga0111541_10000333_pt1 | contig 14987 bp, 13 predicted proteins | sample Knorr_S7_td_DCM__FD_83039 | JGI IMG/M metagenome (GOLD analysis project Ga0111541, IMG submission 83039) | Marine microbial communities from Southern Atlantic Ocean transect - Knorr_S7_td_DCM_ad_131m_LV_B (version 2) (version 2) | ecosystem: Environmental > Aquatic > Marine > Oceanic | place...
AATTTTGTGAAGAGTTTTATTGAGCTAGAGAAAACTATAGAAACATTTATAACTTCAAGCTTAGATGGCCTAGGCTACGAACTGGTGCGAGCAAAGGTGCTAGGCCCAGGCGGCGGGTTGTTGCAAATAATGTGTGAAAGAAAAAGTAGAGAAATGATGGCCATAGAGGATTGTGTAACGATTAGCAATGAGATTAGTGGCGTATTAATTGGAGAGCGGTTGTTACCGAAAGATTGGAGACTAGAAGTTAGCTCGCCAGGGGTGGATAGGCCGTTGGTTAAGCCTTCAGATTATGACAGATTTAAGGGGCATGAAATAAGTTTGGAGGTAGAAGTTTTCTCAAAAAAAAAGAAACCAGTTAAGGGAAAGCTGTTAGGTATTTCTGGAAACTTAGTGAAATTGTTTATGGATGGGGAAACATACGAATTAGATATCACAACCATTAGGAAAGCAAATTTAGTTGTTGATGGTTTAATGGGTGACTCAGGAAAATAAATTGATTTAGGGGAATTGTGTAATGGATGTAGCAGAGAAAGACATAAATTTTAGTAACCACCCCGACTTGTTGCTTGTTGTGGATACCGTGGCTAGGGAAAAAGGCATTGAAAAAGAGGAGGTTTTTGATGCTATGGAGCAAGCTATCCAAAAAGCTGGCCGCACTAAATATGGATATGAGCATGATATCAGAGCAGAAATTGACAGAAAGTCGGGTGAAATCAAGTTAGCAAGATATTTGGAAGTGGCTGATGAAATAGAAAACGAAGTTACTCAGATTACTTTAGATGTAGCCAAGGAAGAAAAGAAAGATGCAGAAGTTGGAGATTATCTCATAGACCCTTTGCCTCCGATAGATTTTGGCAGAATAGCTGCGCAAACAGCGAAGCAAGTAATAGTTCAAAAGGTTAGGGAAGCGGAGAGAAAAAGGCAGTTTGCTGAATTTAAGGATAGGGTAGGGGAAGTTATAAATGGTGTAGTAAAGAGAGTGGAATTTGGCAATGTGATAGTAGACCTTGGAGGGAGGGCTGAAGGAGTTATTCGCCGCGATGAAACAATACCAAGGGAACATTTTAATAATGGAGACAGAGTAAGGTCTTATATTTTTGATGTTAGAGAGGATTTGAGGGGTCCGCAAATATTTTTGTCCAGGAATCATCCCCAGTTTATGGTTTGTCTGTTTACTCAAGAAGTGCCCGAAATATATGATTCAATAATTGAAATAAAGTCTGTTTCTCGTGACCCTGGGAGCAGAGCCAAAATAGCTGTTATTTCAAAGGATAGCAGTATTGATCCTGTCGGGGCTTGCGTCGGAATGAGGGGGTCTAGGGTTCAGGCAGTAGTAGCTGAACTTCAGGGTGAAAAAATTGATATAATCCAGTGGTCGGATGAGCCAGCAACCTTCATAGTAAATGCTCTTGCCCCAGCAGAGGTCTCAAAAGTGGTTCTGGATGAGGAAACTAAGAGAATAGAAGTTGTGGTTCCAGACGATCAACTAAGTTTGGCTATAGGCCGCAGAGGGCAAAATGTTAGGCTGGCATCTCAGCTGACAGGTTGGGATATTGATATAATGACCGAGGCGGAGGAGTCAGAAAAAAGAAGTGAGGAGTTTAGAGTTAGATCCCAGGATTTTGTTGAAAAACTTGATGTGGATGAGGTAATTGCTCAGCTTTTGGTAACTGAAGGTTTCTCAACAATAGAAGAGGTAGCTTTCGTGCCAATCGAGGAATTGTCGGCAATAGAGGGTTTTGACGAAGAGGTTTGTTCAGAGTTGCAGCAAAGAGCTAAACAATACCTTGAGGATCGCGAGATTAATTTAACCGAGCAAACAAAGAGTGCTGGTGTGGCAGAAGATTTGTCGAACTTGGAGGGGCTAACCAAAGAAATGTTGTTAGTTTTGGCGGAAAATGGCATTAAAACGCTAGATAACTTGGCAGACCTTGCTAGTGACGAACTTTTGGAATTTATTCCTGATGGTAAGCTTTCTGAAGAGTTAGCAAATGAAATAATATTAAACGCTAGAGCTCACTGGTTTGACGACGATGAGATGGATACTGAAAAATCAGAAGACACAAGTGAAGACAGTTAATATTTTAATTAAATGTATTTATTACTAATAACTAGATATATTGGAAACCAAGATTATTCATAACTACTAAGAAAAGCTACTATGGACGACAATAAAGATAAAAATAAGAATAAATTAAGTTTATCTAAACCTGGAAAGCTGGAAATAAGAAAAACAGTTGAGGGGGGGCAGGTCCGCCAGAAGTTTTCTCATGGCAGGTCGAAGGTTGTGACTGTAGAGGTTAAGAAAAAGCGTACATTTGCTCCTAGTTCGGGGGGTGATATGGCTGAAGTAAGGCCAACCACAGAAATTGATATAGAAGAGTCCCAGGTTGCCGAAGCAGATGAAACTCTGGCTCAAACAGAGACTGTGGAGAGTGATGATGGTGAGGGTGGTTTAACTGAACAAGAACGGGCCGTGAGAGCAAGTGCGCTAGAGGAGGCGCTGCGAAAGGATGAGGAGGAAAATGAGTCGACTGTTGAGAAAGAAAAATCTCAGGAGGAGGCGCCAAAAACGATCGTAGAGGAAGTAGAAATAGCGGCCGTTAATGTTGATTTAGAAAAAGAAGCCCCGACAGACTTGGAAAAGACGGACAGTTCTCCTCCAGAGCCTGCCAACACAAAATTTAAGTCTAAGAAAGGTGTTGGTGATCTTTCTGAAATAGAGTCAGAGGATGAAGCAAAAAAGGGAAAGCTTGGAAAAAAAGTCCCAGCGAGCATCAGAAGGGATGAGCCTCGACGTAGGTCTGGAAAGCTGACAATAGCTGATGCACTAGACGAAACAGAGAGAGTTAGATCACTCGCTTCACTTCGAAGGGCCAGAGAAAAGAAGAAAAAAAGAGAAGGCCCTATAGAGCATACAAAAGTATTTAGAGAGGTAACAATTCCCGAGACAATCACAGTTCAACAATTGGCCAATCGAATGGCTGAGAGGGGAACCCAGGTCGTAAGTGTTTTGATGAACATGGGCGTGATGGCAAATATCCAGCAGTCAATTGACGGTGACACAGCGCAGTTGGTTGCAGAAGAGCTTGGCCACCAGGTAAAAAGAGTTAGTGAATCAGATGTTGAAATAGGATTAGAGGGCGGTGTAGACACTGAGGAGCAATTAGTTGCGCGGCCAGCAATAGTTACAGTAATGGGTCATGTGGACCACGGTAAAACTTCTTTGCTAGACGCTTTAAGGGAGACAAGCGTTGTTGCGGGAGAGGCTGGGGGAATTACTCAACATATTGGAGCATATCAAATCCAGACAGATCAAGGAAGTGGAAGGGTTACCTTAATTGATACACCGGGACACCAGGCTTTCACAGAGATGAGATCGCGGGGCGCCAGTGTTACAGACATAGTTGTTTTGGTCGTGGCGGCTAACGATGGCATTATGCCTCAAACGGTCGAAGCCATAGATCATTCAAGGGCAGCTGGCGCACCTATAATTATAGCTATAAACAAAATAGATTTACCCGAGTCTGACCCCAATAAAGTACGGACACAACTATTGGAGCATGAGATAGTAACAGAGGCTATGGGTGGCGATGTTCTTGATGTAGAGGTGTCGGCCTTACAAAAAATGAATTTAGATAAGTTGGTGGAACTAATTGCACTTCAAGCGGAAATATTAGACCTAAAAGCTAATCCCAATCGTGCCGCTGAGGGGTCGGTCATTGAGAGCAAACTTGAACAAGGAAGGGGTCCAGTGGCAACGATTCTAGTTAAGAAGGGTACACTTAGAATAGGGGATGTTTTTGTTGCGGGAAGTCAATGGGGCCGAGTAAGGTCTCTAGTCAGCGACACCGGCTCTGAGGTCTCAACTGCGGGTCCATCTGATCCCGTCGAAGTTGTGGGACTTAACGGCTCACCTAATCCGGGAGATACATTCGTTGTTGTGGATAGTGAGTCTAGAGCCAGGGAAATAGCTGAATTTAGGGAAAATAAAAATAGAGCAATTAAAACCGCGGTCGCACCTCAGGGTACGTTGGACGAAATGTTTAGTGCAATTAAATCCGGGGAAAGTAAGGAGTTGCAATTAGTAATAAAGGGCGATGTTCAGGGTTCTGTAGAGGCGATAATAGGTTTAATTAAAAATTTGGACCAGGAAGAGGTAAAAGTAAGAATCCTACATCAGGGTGTAGGGGGAATAAGCAAATCAGATGTTCAGCTTGCGAATGCTAGTGGCGGGGTTGTTTTTGGTTTTAATGTAAGGGCAAATAAACAGGCCATGGAATTATCTGAGGCAGAGGGTGTAGATATTCGGTATTATTCGGTTATTTACGACCTAGCCGAGGATATTAAAGGGCTTGTAATAGGCTTAATGAAGCCGGAAAAGAGAGAGTCTTTTCTTGGTAACGCAGAAATAAGAGAAGTTTTCAGGGTTTCAAAACTTGGAAATGTAGCCGGCTGTTTTGTGGTAGATGGTTCGGTAAAAAGAGGTGCGGGTGTTAGACTCATTAGGGATGATGTTGTCATTCATGAGGGGAGTTTATCAACTTTAAAAAGGTTTAAAGACGATGTTAGAGAAGTTCAACAGAACTACGAGTGTGGCATGTCATTTGAAAACTATGACGATATTAAAATAGGTGATGTCATAGAGTGCTTTGAAGTTGAGGAGTTCGCTCCTCAAATATAGGTGTCTCCGATTTGCATGCAAACTGTGATAAAAGTCATTGACGTCATATTTTCCAATAATAACAGGTGTTAATTAGGATTGAAGCAGTGGTGAATCAGCGACAACAGAGGGTTGCCGAAGAAATTAGACATGTTTTGGCGAATATTATTCAACGGGGAGAGCTAAAAGATCCGCAATTAATGGACCTGTCTGTGACTGTTTCTGAAGTAAGAGTTAGTCCAGACTTAAAAAATGCTACGGCTTTCATAGCTCCCTTGGGAGGGGGTAGCTCAGAAGCGCTGGCAACTGCTATGAATAGGGCAGCTCCATTTATAAGGATGAGGTTGGGAAAAGAATTAAGTTTAAAATACTTACCAAAAGTAATTTTTGAGGCAGATAAATCTTTTGATTACGCCCAAAAAATAGAATCTATTTTAGCACAATCAAAAAGCGGAAACAAAAACGATTACTAGTTCGTCTAAATTGAAAGCTTTGAACCCAAGTACCTTATTAAATGGCTGGATAGTAGTTGATAAGTCGAAGGGGGTTAGCTCGGCAGGAGTTGTCAGTCAAGTGAAGAAGATTGTAAAGGTCAAAAAGGTTGGACATGCTGGTACACTTGACCCTTTAGCGACAGGGGTTTTACCATTGGCCCTGGGTGAAGCCACAAAAACTATAAACTTTTTGTTTTTGAACAGAAAAGTCTACACATTTGTTGTGCGGTGGGGAGAAAAAAGAGACACTGATGATGCGATGGGTAAAATCGAGAGAGTTACGCAGACCCGACCCACTAAAAATCAAATAGTGGCAGAGCTACCGCACTTTATAGGTAAAATAAGCCAAATCCCCCCTGATTTTTCTGCTATTAAAGTCTCAGGAACAAGAGCCTACAAATTAGCCAGAGAAAAGAAAGACTACACGCTGAAAGCTAGACCGGTAGAGGTCCATGATTTTCAATTATTGAAAATAATTAATGAAAACAAAGCAGAATTTCAGGTAGTCTGTGGAAAGGGTACTTATATAAGAAGTCTAGTTAGAGATTTAGCTGAACAGCTAAATACCATGGGTCACGTGGTTGAGTTGCGGCGTAATACCCTTGGTTTTTTTGATGAAAAAGATGCGATTTCGCTGGACAAGTTAAAAGATTTAGTGCAAACCACGCCCGTCAAAGAGTTGATTTGGCCTGTGCACGCTCCGCTGGACGACATCCCGGCTATAGCGCTAACTATTGAGGAGAGAAATCGCCTCAAGAACGGTCAGGTCTTAGATGGGTCCAGTATTCATCAAAGAAGTGGTCTTGGTAGTTTAGAACCCGGAAGGGTTATGTTAGCTACGTGTCAGGACCATTTAGTTGCTTTGGTTCGTTTTGAAGGGGAAAGTATTCGCCCTTTCAGAGTTTTAAACATTTAGAATTTGGAGATGCCCGGTGTCGATTACGTCTGAACGGAAACAAAAAATAATTGGTGAATTTGCCGTCGTGAAAAACGATACAGGCTCGCCTGAGGTTCAAGTAGCTATATTAAGTGAGAGAATAAATAATCTCACGGACCATCTGAAATTGCATAAGAAGGATTTTCACTCGCGGCGAGGTCTGCTTGTAATGGTTGGTCAAAGACGAAGGTTGCTTGATTACTTATTGAAAAAAAACGCTAAAAGATATGAGGACTTAATAAAACGATTAGGTTTGCGACGTTAACTCTTATCTTAGTTGCCTCTGAGTTTTTAGCACCAATTTGTTTAGGTGTTAAGAGGGCGCTCCTTACTTAGGGTTACAACCGTTTGTGCAGAGTTGTTCTTCGGCGTTTTTGTTGGTTTTAAATAGGGCGCGTGTATGTAGGGAATATATTAGGATTTTTAGTATGGAAGGATTAGATGCGGATGTTTGAAGAGTTTAGGAAGGAAATAGAGTTTGGTAGCAGTAAGCTTGTGCTTGAAACAGGAAAAATAGCGCGGCAAGCAGATGGCGCAGTTTTAGCAACTTATGGTGGAACGACCGTACTTTGTACTGCAGTTGGTGCTCGCCAACCCAAAGCGGGAGTAGATTTTTTTCCTTTAACAGTTAACTATCAAGAGAAAACCTTTGCAGCCGGAAAAATTCCAGGAGGTTTTTTTAAAAGAGAGGGAAGACCTACAGAAAAGGAAACTTTAACCTCTAGATTGATTGATAGGCCTATTAGACCTCTTTTCGCCGATGGTTATAAAAATGAAACGCAAGTAATTTGTACTGTTCTCTCCCACGATCTAGAGAACGATCCCGATATAGTTGCCTTAATAGGGTCATCGGCAGCATTAACAATCTCCGGTATTCCTTTTATGGGGCCATTAGGTGCCTGCAGGGTTGGCTATGCTAATAACAAATACATTTTAAACCCGAAGAACGAAGAGCTGGAAGGGTCTGAGTTAAATTTAGTTGTAGCAGGTACGCGTGATGGTGTTTTGATGGTTGAGTCAGAAGCCAATGAGTTGTCCGAAGAGATTATGCTTGGAGCAGTTGTATTTGGTCACAAAGCCTACCAGGAAGTTGTTAATGGGATAATTGAGTTAGCGGGGGCTTGTGCAAAAGAACCTTGGGAACTTCCTAGCCCTCCTGAAGCTCTGTCAGGTGTAGAAGATTCGGTAAGAAAGATAGCTGAATCTGAATTAAGATTGGCCTATAAAGAGACCGAGAAAGTTGCAAGACAAGAGAAAATAGCCAACGCTAAAATACAAGCCAAAGAGGGGCTAGTAGAAAACGAAGAAATAGAGGAATCTTGGATAGAAAACGCTTTAAAAAAACTTGAAAAAGATATTGTCAGGCGCGACATATTGGATACCGGTGTCAGAATAGATGGAAGAGATACGTCCACAGTGCGGCCAATAAACTGTGAAGTTGGTATCTTGCCCCGTGCACACGGGAGCGCCTTGTTTACACGTGGAGAAACCCAGGCTTTGGTAGTAACTACACTTGGAACTGGTCAAGACGAGCAGATTATTGATAGCTTAGAGGGAGAATACCGGGAGAATTTTATGCTCCACTACAATTTCCCTCCTTATTCAGTTGGTGAGGCTGGGCGTATGGGCGGACCCGGTCGAAGAGAAATCGGGCATGGAAAACTCGCTTGGAGGTCCCTAAGTGCCTTGTTACCTGACAAAGAGAATTTTCCCTACACTACAAGAGTTGTCTCCGAAATAACTGAATCAAACGGTTCGTCATCTATGGCAACTGTTTGCGGCACATCGCTCTCCCTAATGGATGCCGGCGTTCCTCTTGTGAGGCCAGTAGCTGGTATAGCAATGGGTTTGATCAAGGAGGATGATGGTGTCGCTGTTATTTCCGATATCTTAGGGGATGAGGATCACCTGGGAGACATGGATTTTAAAGTTGCGGGTACAGATGAAGGTGTAACCGCGTTGCAGATGGACATAAAAATTACCTCTATAACTGAAGAAATTATGAAGTCTGCTCTGGAACAAGCAAGGGAGGGTAGGCTGCATATTCTAAAAGAGATGGAGAGTGCTCTATCCTCAGCTAGGGAAAATGTTAGCGAGAATGCGCCGAGAATTACTATTATAAATATATCAAAGGATAAAATCAGAGAGGTAATTGGGCCTGGTGGTAAAGTAATAAGAGAGATATGTGAGAATACTGGGGCAAAAATTGATATAGAGGATGATGGTACAATCAAAATAGCCGCTGTTGACGAGAGTGCTTCCGAAGCCGCCATGAAGGAAATTCAGTCTATAGTAGCTGAGCCAGAGGTAGGGGTTGTTTATGAAGGAAAGGTGGTAAAAACAGTAGACTTTGGCGCTTTTGTAAATTTTATGGGAACAAAGGACGGCTTGGTCCATATTAGTGAGCTAAAACCGGAGCGGGTTGAAAAGACTACTGACGTTGTAAATGTTGGCGATCAGGTAAAGGTAAAATTGATAGGTATTGATGATAGAGGTAAGGTAAAATTGTCTATGAAGGCAGTGGATCAGGCCTCCGGCGAGGAAATATAAGGGTCGATTGTTGTCTGTGCTTTCTGCATCATGCGTTAATTTTGAACGCTAATATTGGTAGTGAATTAAACATTCGCCTTTTACCAATTTCTTACATATATGTATTAGTATAGGGTTTTCTTTAGTGGCGTCATGTTGAGAATTTGTTTTTTCTTTTGGTGTGGGGAGCACGATGGCTGATATTAGGTTGCCTAAACACGAGAATATTGATTTTCAGTCAAAAAAAACATTCTCCAATAAAGATCTCATAGAATGTTCCAGGGGTCTTTTGTTTGGTGAAAATAATGCGCAATTGCCGGCTCCGCCAATGCTGATGTTTGACTCTATATCCAATATAGAAAAAGAAGGCGGGGCTTTTAATAAAGGGCAGATAGATGCTGAGTTGGCCATAAGAAAGGATTTATGGTTTTTTGACTGTCATTTTATAAATGATCCAGTTATGCCAGGCTGTTTTGGCTTAGATGCGTTATGGCAGCTTACGGGGTTTTTCTTGGGTTGGTTAGGTTGTTCGGGAAGGGGTCGCGCATTTGGTGTTGGCGAGGTAAAATTTACTGGCCAGATAACCCCGGAGGTTAAATTAGTAAGTTATCATATTGACATAAAGCGAGTTATAAAAAGACAAGTTTCTCTGGCTTTTTCAGATGGTGAAGTTTTTGCGGATGGGGAATCGGTCTATACTGTAAAAAATATGAAAGTTGGCACATTTGTGCCAGAAGAATGAGGATTATAAAAATTGGCTAGAAAAGCAGTTGTAACAGGTATCGGTATTATTTCTAGTTTAGGAGATAATGCGAAAGAAGTTTTGACCTCTTTAAAAGAGTGCAAGTCGGGGATATCATATAGTGAGGAATATGCTGAAAAAGGTTTTCGAAGTCATGTTTATGGAATGCCTAAAATAGACCTAAATGATGCTTTAGACCGGAAAAATAAACGTTTTATGGGTGACGGGGCAGCATACAATTACCTGTCTATGGAGGAGGCTATAACAGATTCTGGACTCTCAGAAGAGCAGGTCTCTCACGAGAGAACGGGTTTGATTATGGGTTCTGGTGGCCCATCAACCCGCAACCTAATACAAGCTGCTGATACTGCCCGGGAACGCGGCCCAAAGAAGGTGGGGCCTTTTATGGTGCCGAGAACAATGTCTAGTACCAATTCAGCAACTCTGGCTACTCCCTTCAAAATAAAAGGGGTAAATTACTCAATAAGTTCGGCCTGTTCCACTAGTGCGCATTGTATAGGAAACGCGGCTGAATTGGTTCAATGGGGAAAACAGGATATTGTATTTGCAGGTGGCGGTGAGGAGTTACATTGGACAATGTCTGTTTTGTTTGACGCTATGCCCGCACTTTCATCAAGTTATAATGACGAACCAAAAAGAGCTTCCAGAGCCTTTGATGCCAATAGGGACGGTTTTGTAATAGCGGGCGGAGGAGGGGTAGTAGTAATTGAAGAGTATGAACATGCAAAAAATAGGGGTGCAAGGATCTATGCAGAAGTAGCTGGCTATGGTGCCACTTCGGATGGTTTTGACATGGTTCAGCCATCTGGAGAAGGGGCGATACGTTGTATGCAGATGGCTATGGAAACAATAGACCAACCAATTGATTATATAAATACTCACGGAACTAGTACGCCCGTTGGGGACATAAAGGAGCTTCAGGCAATAAGGGAGGTTTTTTCAGGCAAAAACCAAATACCGAGGTTTAATTCCACAAAGTCTCTTTCCGGACACTCTCTTGGTGCGGCGGGTGTGCATGAAGCGATTTATAGCTTGCTGATGATGGACAATGATTTTATTTGTGAATCCGCTAATGTCGAAGAACTTGAGCCGGAGGCTGAGGATATGCCATTAGTTCGATCTCGACAGGACAGTGCTGGTTTAGGGGCAGTTTTATCAAATAGTTTTGGCTTTGGTGGAACTAATGCTAGCCTAGTTTTTAAGCGGCCGGAGTAAGAGTGCTCTCTATATTTCAATAAAGTAGAAACTAATGACAGATTCAAATTATAAAGCTTTAGCGGGTAAGCGTGGCCTGATTATGGGTGTTGCTAATGAGCGTTCTATTGCATGGGGAATAGCTGAGGTTTTGCATCAACACGGAGCAGAATTGGCGTTCACTTACCAGGGTGAACTTATGGAAGCCCGGCTTAGACCATTGGCAGAAGGCCTTGGTTCAGAAATAGTATTGCCGTGTGATGTTAGTGTAGATGGAGAGATTGAAAGCACCTTTGATAAAATCAGAAAAAGTTGGAGTGGTTTTGATTTTGTTGTACATTCCTTAGCATACTCGGAAAAAGAAGAATTGAGCGGGGGATATTTAAACCTGAGCAGAGAAAATTTTGTAAAAACATTGGAAATATCATGTTTTTCTTTTACTCAGGTGGCAAAACTTTCAGTGCCATTATTCGAACTGAACGGCGGCGGCTCTTTGCTAACTTTAACCTACCTCGGCGCAGAGAGGGTGGTCCCAAATTATAATGTAATGGGGGTAGCCAAGGCATCTCTCGAAATGAGTGTTAAATACTTGGCGGCTGATCTAGGGGGTCTTAATATAAGGGTAAATGCCATATCAGCTGGGCCAATGAAAACCTTAGCGGGAAGCGCTATTAGTGGAGCCAGAAAAATTTATTCATGGACAGAGAAGAATGCCCCTCTTCGCCGCTCAGTCTTAAAGAGAGAGGTGGGCGATGCGGCTTTGTACCTAGTTAGTCCTCTATCCTCTGGAGTAACCGGAGAAATACTCCACGTTGACTCGGGTTATAACATAGTAGGCATTCCCAAGTAATCCGTTGTGATCGGTCAAAAACAAATAAACTTAAATAGGTGTAAAAGATTTGTTACAAAGTTTGACAGCATTAATGGTGGTGACTATATAATCAGTAACAAATTATAATAATAAAACAGGCCTCTGGCCGACTAGGTTTTTTTAATTAATATACGAATGGAGTAGCAAAATGCCTTCCCTAAAAGGAACACAAACTGAACAAAATTTGAAAGATGCATTTGCTGGAGAATCGCAAGCAAATCGCCGTTATTTATACTTTGCACAAAAAGCCGACGTAGAGGGCTATAATGATGTTTCCACGGTTTTTAGGTCGACAGCTGAAGGGGAAACTGGACATGCTCATGGTCATCTAGAATACCTAGAGGAGACCGGCGATCCAGCTACAGGAGAGCCAATCGGAAACACGTCGGATAACCTAAAGGCCGCTGTTGCAGGAGAGACCCACGAATATACTGATATGTATCCCGGTATGGCCAAAACTGCGAGAGAAGAAGGTTTTGAGGAAATCGCAGATTGGTTTGAGACATTAGCCAAGGCTGAAAAATCGCATGCTGGTAGGTTCCAAAAGGCTCTAGACAATCTCTAAAACCTTGTGTGAAGTTACTTGTAATGGCTTTTTAGTTAGTGTTGCAGTTATGAATATATTACTATGAGAGAGGGTGGCCTAGACGCCCCTGTTCGCCATTTTATTGATTGGGAATCGGACGATTTTACGGACCCGCAACTTGTAAATTCGGAGCTGCGGAGAGTATTTGATATATGCCACGGTTGTCGCAGGTGCTTCAATCTTTGCGACTCCTTTCCTACACTCTTTGACATGATAGATGACTCGGAAACCGGTGAACTAGACTCTGTACCTGATGAAGAGTTTAAGAAGGTTGTTGATGGCTGCACATTGTGTGACATGTGCTTTATGACAAAATGTCCGTATGTGCCACCTCACGAATTCAACCTAGATTTTCCTCATCTCATGTTGCGTTATCGAGCCATGGAATTTGATCAGGGGAAAGTAGGTTTTGTAGAGAAAGAAATAACCAAAACGGATAGGAACGGAAGACTGGCATCCAAACTGGCATTTTTAGTGAATTGGGTTTCCAGCGTTGACAAAACATTTTTTCGTCTAATTTTGAAATGGATGTTAAATATTCATGTGAAGGCTAAGTTGCCAAAATTTAATTGGACGGGTTTTTCTGCGCTTTCTTCACCTGGCAAGGAAGTGGAAGATGGACGGGTGAATAGAAAAGTAGCAATCTACCAGACCTGTTTCGTTGAGTATAACAATCCTAAAATCGGGCTAGCCGCTGAGCAGGTTTTGAAGAAAAATGGTATCAAGGTAGTTAATGTTTATCCTGAGTGTTGTGGCATGCCACAATTAGAACATGGGGATATTAAAAGTGTAGCAGATAAAGCAAAAAAAATAGCGTCTGAGCTGGTGAAGTGGATAGACGATGGATATGATATCGTTACCTTGGTGCCCTCGTGTAGCCTGATGTTAAAGTTTGAGTGGCCATTATTATTGCCCAACGAACAGCTAATCAATAAACTAAGCAAGGCCACCTATGATATCTCCGAGTATGTGGTTGATGTCTGCGGGAAAGAGGCAATGGAAAAAGGGCTAACGAAGATTGAGGGTGGGGTAACCTTACATCAAGCCTGTCACGCAAGGGCTCAGAATATGGGGCCTAAATCTTTAGAGATGTTGCGTTTTATACCAGAAACTGAAGTGCAGGTGGTAGAAAGGTGCTCAGGTCATGGCGGTACATGGGGGTTTATGAACAACAATTTTGATACAGCAATTAAACAAGGAAAGCCCGTTGTGAAGAAAATTACCGAAACTCAGACCAGCAATGTGGTCTCAGAATGTCCATTAGCAAGAGACCATATTATACAGGGCCTTGAAGCAACGAGTGATGACGATTCTGACAAAATAGTGAATGATATCAGTCATCCGATAGAATTACTGGCAAAATCTTATGGAAAATAGAGTTATGGAACAATTAAAAACAACAATTACACGAGAAGATATACTTGATGGACCCCTTTACGAGGAGCAAAGGGAAGAGCAGCGGGAGAGAATTTGGAAAATAAAAAACAATAGGCGTCTCTCTGTGGGACCACACGCCACCTTTTATTTTGAGAGCTATGATACCATGTTATACCAAATTCACGAAATGGTTCGTATAGAAAAAGGCGGTGAAGATCAGATCCGTGATGAGTTGGAGGCGTACAATAGTCTGGTTCCAACGGGAAAAGAGTTTGTGGCAACTTTAATGTTTGAGATAAACGACCCGGACTATCGTACACAGATTTTGAACGGTTTGGGTGGCGTGGAGGAGGCTATTGAGCTAACAATTGACGGTTCTTCAGTTAAGGCAAGCCCAGAAACAGATCTGGATAGGACTAAAGAATCGGGTAAGACATCCGCAGTTCATTTTGTGCGCTTTGAATTAACACAGGAAATTATTAACAAAATTAAACAAGACAAGCCAAAAGTGATAATTTCTATTGATCATCCCAATTATGGTCACGCCGCAACATTGCCAAAAGATACGTTGGAAGAGTTGAAGAGGGATCTAGCCCGGTAGATTTTTTCTAATTAATTTATTGCTTCCCTTTGGTTTACTCCCCAAAATTCGACTCTGCGGAGCCAACCCTCATATACGTCAGCTGTTATTTTGCACCAGCCGCTATCTTTAGAGCAGTAGGAAACCTCGGCTATTACTCTAGGCTCGATGCGTGCTAGAGGTTGGGAGTTGCTATCTGGCTTTAACCTTAGTGTTCTAGTCTGTTGAGTAATGATAACCGTACGTTTGCTGCTTAACTGAGTTTTATGCATCCAACCCTCAGTACCCTTAAAATCTCTGATTTGCCGCCAAGTTTTTCCAAATTCTGCTATTATTTCAACAGGCATATGCTTCCTTTTATATAACCATCGCACTGGATAGTTTGCCCCTGGGCCCGACCTAAGTCTCACCTTGTCAAAGCGAAGTGATACAAATCTTGGTAAGGGCAAGCCTGAACTGACATTTATTTTCTCGGCCGACGATTGTTTTTGTGCAGATACCCCGAGTGGAGAAAACGAAAATATAAGTATCAAAACAACAACGGCTACAAATATTTTATACATTTAGCCACTATTTCCTTTGACTGATTTTAGTTATTGTTGGGTTCAATCCACAAAGAGGGCAATTGGGATCAGGTGGCAAGCTAATTTTTCTAAATTCGTTACACAGTCCATCTACAATAAAAAGAGACCCTGAAAGAGATTTGCCAAAACCTACTATTTCTTTAATAACTTCGGTTGCCTGAATTGAACCAACTACTCCGCAAAGCGCTCCCAGGACTCCTGTCTCAGCACAACTAATAGTATTTTCCTGTGGAGGCGAGTTTGGGACAAAACATCTATAACATGGGAGCAAGCTAGAACCTTCTTTTCGTTGAAAAGCCTTGAAGGTACTAATTTGACCATCAAATCTATTAATCGCCGCTGAGACTAGCGGCTTTTCGTATGCGTAGCAACTATCGTTTACTACCAATCTGGTATCAAAGTTATC
>Ga0111541_10000334_pt1 | contig 14953 bp, 15 predicted proteins | sample Knorr_S7_td_DCM__FD_83039 | JGI IMG/M metagenome (GOLD analysis project Ga0111541, IMG submission 83039) | Marine microbial communities from Southern Atlantic Ocean transect - Knorr_S7_td_DCM_ad_131m_LV_B (version 2) (version 2) | ecosystem: Environmental > Aquatic > Marine > Oceanic | place...
AATAGCTCGTATTGAGCCTGGCCACCCATTGCTCGATGATCCAAGACCGAGCAACGCATATAGACTGCTTGCAATAGAGAAATTTGAAGCTAATCAATTTGCAAGCGCGTTAGAACTTGTCAAATCAGGACTTGCGACAGCAAACGATGACGCCAGATTAAATGACTTGGAGAAAAAGATACTACGGGCACAAAGAGTAGCTCAATTAGAATCTGAACTGAATATTGTTAAAGGACAATTATCTTCACTTATTAGTTTTAAAGACCAACAAAAAATAATTTCTGAATTAGCTAATCTCAGTCCAGATAGTGATGTTATTCAATTACTATCAGTAAAATTTAAGCCACTAATGCAAAAAGATTTAAATTTGGTCCTTAAAACCGGAGCTCGTAATGATGCTCAAGATCTTGTATCTAATTACAGTGCCTTAATGATTGCGTTTCAGCTAAATGATCAATTGACTGAAATAAAGCTGGCTCATTTAAATGGTAATGCTCGTAAAAAAGCAATTTCTGATATGGCAACAACTAATACTAATCAAATCGACTCTGCTTTAGCAAATGTAAATGTCGATAATCAAGAGTGGGAGATAAAATTACTTAGAAATATTCAAGAACTAGCTAGCTTGTCAAAGCAAGATACAGATGCAAGCTCGAAATTAGTAAAATATAGAGAACAAATAGCAAATCTTTATTTAGAAAGAGCAACTAATACTTTGCAAGAAGAACGTTTTGATGCTGCTGATGGGTATGTTGATATTGTTGAAAGATTCTCCCCTGGTGTAGAGCAAATATTAGATACTAGAAACGAAATAAGTAGTGCACGTGAAGAATCAGAACGAAAGGCGAAAGTGGAAGCTAATAAAAGTGACTTTAAAATCTTTACCGAAGCTAATAACATAGCAGAGGCTGAAAAACTTTTTGAACAACTTAAAGCAGATATACCACAAACTGATACATATATAACTTCCGAAGCTCCTCGTTTACTTGCAGATAGTTATGCGCGTCTAGCTCAAACTAATGCTGAAAATAGAGACTATATAGCCGCATTCTCTTTGGTTACAAAAGGTCTTGAGCTTGACTTAACAAATGAGATGTTACGTTCGTTAAAAGATGAATACCAAGCTGAAGCGAATATTATTGAATTAACCGAATTATTTAAAAATTCATTGTCATTCCCAACAAATATTAGATTAAAAATTGATCAAATTGAAAATTATGCGTCTCCGACTAATTCCTCCGATTTTAGAAAAAGTGCTTCCGCTATTCTGGCTGAACGTATTAATTCACTTAAAACGAAAGATGAGAATGCTGCTGCCGGACTTGCTCAAACTGCTGCAAGCTTATTTCCAGCAAGTAGTATTCTTGTTAGCTTAAAAAATGAACTGAAATTAAAGCCTTGGGATGGTTTATCTGAAGCAAATGCTGCGATCGCATCTGGTAAATTGTCTGAAGCCTCGCAAATTAAAGAAACTGCTTCTGAAAAATTTGGGACTCATCCGCAATTTATTGGTTTCTCTAGACTACTTGATGATAAGAAAAAAGAAGCTAGAAACATCTATAAAATATATCAACAAGATATGGAATCTGCTGGTGAGGAATACGAGAAACTAAAAGTTGCTAAGAGCCTATTAAGTCGTGCAAAAAGTTTTTGGACTGATAGTCCAGAGTTCACTGATGCCGAAGATAAATTAAATCAATTAATAGCTAAGGTTAAACCAAAACCAAAGCCAAAAATCAGAGCAAGAGAACAATCAATCGATTCAATATCTGGTAATACGAGTGGTGGTGGCTCTAGAGCTGAGTGGAAGCCAATTGAAAGCGATTCAGAATGCACTAAAAGATTAGCGGGTTATGGAAAACGTGCGAAAGCTATTTGTTTTGACATGATACATAAATCAGCTCGTGGTCCATTAATGGTAGTAGTTCCCAATGGTGATACATATGAAAAACCTTTTGCTATTGCAAAATATGAAATTTCTGTAAGCGATTGGAGCAAATATTGCATCCTTAGCGGCACATGCAAACCAATTAAAGATAAAGACAAAAGAAATGATCCAATAAGAAATATTTCATTACAACAAGCAAAAGAGTATGCATTATGGCTATCTGAAAGAACTGGAAAAATATATCGCATTCCAACAAAATCTGAGTGGGAATACGCAGCTAATGCTGGGGGCAAGCAACCAAAAAAAGATTTTAATTGCCGAGTATCGGTCAATCAAAAACTAATCAAGGGGACAGGCATCGTTAGTGTAAAATCTGGTAAATCGAATGGCTGGGGTTTAAAAAATTATATTGGTAATGTTCAGGAGTGGGTGTTGAATGAAGGTGAGCTACTAGTACGAGGCGGTGCCTATACTGATGCTCACTCTAAATGTGCTATCTCCCTCGAACGAGCACATAAAGGTGAAGGAGATGAAGCAACAGGTTTTAGATTAGTTCGAGAAGACGTAGGATAACCGATAATAAAAAGGATCGTTTAGTGGAAGAAACAACATTATCGCAATTGTCGAAAGATTTCTCAGCTGGCAAGGTTGATAAAGATAAATATATTGAAAAGCGGCAAAGACTTATTAGAAAAATAATATCTGGTAGTGTGATTCTTAAAGATAAGAATTACATTCCACACAAAAATATAAAAAATAGAAAAAGCTCGTCTAATATTAAAAAAATAATGAATTTACAAAATAGAAGACCGCTTTATATTGCAATTATAACTTTAGTTATTATCTCAGTAATTTTAATTACTAGTGTTTTTGTTTCACAACAATACTCTTAGATATCCTATTTTATTGTTTTTTATCCTGATTTTAGGTTGTAAAACGAACCCACTAAAGCACATACCTATACAAAAACAAATTAAATGTGTAATTTCTTTACTAAAATAGAAATAATACATATTATTCAATGCCTTATTGAAATAACCTAAATATTTTTGAAATTTATCTTTTATATTAATTCATAATTATGACAGAACTAAAAAATGTAGATTTAGATGAAGTAAAAAAATTCGCATCAAGAGCAGATAACTGGTGGAATCTCGATGGTGAGTTTAAGACACTGCACGAAATTAATCTATCTAGATTAAAATTCATAATGAAAAACAAAAATATACAAGGAATGAATATACTAGACGTTGGTTGTGGTGGTGGTATTTTAACTGAATCACTTGCTAAAGAAGGAGCAATTGTCACTGGTATTGATGCGTCTAATGAAAATATTCGTGTCGCATCTGAACATGCATCAGTTAATAAATTAAAAATTAATTACCATGTTACGACAGTAGAAGAAATGTCTAGTAGCAGTAATGCTAAATTTGATTTAATAACATGTATGGAGCTTTTAGAGCATGTGCCAAATCCACTATCTATTATTGAAGCATCAAGGAAAATGTTAAAACCTGAAGGACATATAGTATTTTCAACAATTAATCGTAATCTAAAAGCATATATATTAGCTATAATTGCCGGTGAGTATATTCTTAAACTTTTACCAAAGAAAACACATAGCTATGAAAAATTTATTCGTCCGAATGAATTAATAAATTGGTGTAAGAAATTTAATCTAAAAATTAATAAAATGTCCGGTATCAAATACAACCCACTATTAAGAAAGAGCTATCTTTCAACGAGCCCAGAAGTTAATTATATTTTGGATGTAGTAGCCGATGATTAAAAATGTTCTTTTTGATCTCGACGGAACACTTGCAGATACTGCTCCTGACCTTGCTAACGCACTAAATGCGGTTCGCCTGTGGCGAAAATTACCTAAAATACCGATTGATGTTATTCGACCTACAATCTCTCTTGGAGCGAATGTTATGATAAAACTCGGATTTAATCTTGAAGTAGGTGAACCAGGTTTCGATGAAATAAAAGAGAAGTTTTTAGATTTCTATTCTGCAAATATTGCGATTGAAACAAAATTATTTGAAGGTATGGATGATGTGTTAAAAAAAATTGAGAATGAACAAAAAACGTGGGGGGTAGTAACCAATAAATCCTCATATTTAACAATACCTCTACTAAAAGCATTATCACTAGATAAACGAGCTGCTTGTATCGTTTGCGGGGATACAGTTAAACATAATAAACCACATCCGGCTCCAGTAATTCATGCTTGTAAGCTTATGCAAGCGAATCCAGCATCCACTATCTTTATTGGCGATGCTAAACGTGACATCGAATCTGGCTCTAAAGCAGGAACTAAAACCCTAATTGCTTTATATGGCTATATAGAAAATAACGCTAATCCAGACACATGGGGAGCTGACGGAATGGTTAGATCTCCTAATGAAATCCATACAAAACTAGAACAAGTGGGCAAATAGCGTGTCTTATGTACTAGTTTTTGAACTATAATATCATTACTTTTTTTTTGCAGTGCAGCAAAAAAATGTAATTTTTAACGTATACTTCCCTTAATAATTTGAGCAGCAGGTTTATGACTATAAATACACAAAAAAAATATACGGACACTAAAAAAAAGCTTTTAAAAAAACCAAAGAAAGGGACAAAGGAAATTGGTGGGCCACAAGGGCCTGAACCGACTCGTTATGGCGACTGGGAAAAGAAAGGTCGATGTATAGACTTTTAAAAAAAAAATAAAATGTATTATCAGAAACTTCATCTGATTTAAAAAAACAACAAAACATAGGATATTATTGATAAAGATGGTTAATAGACCAATATCTCCACATTTACAAATATACAAACCTCAATTGACGTCTGTTTTGTCAATTACACATAGAGGAACAGGTGTATTTCTTTGTCTTGGTATATTACTTCTAACAACCTGGTTGGTTTGTCTAGCACTTGGAGAAGAAAGCTATAATATTTTTTATAAGCACACCACATCATGGTATGGAAAATTATTTTTAATTAGTTTTATTTTTTCTCTTTTTTATCATCTAACAAATGGTATTAGACATCTGTTTTGGGATTTTGGCTTAGGATTAGATCTATCAACAACATATAAGTCAGGTTATGTAATGCTTTGTATAAGTATATTGTTAACGTTGACAACGTTGATTCTTGGAGATGTGCTAACAATATGAAAATATCAAAAGCATTTCATATCTTAATTTCTTCAAGTGAGCCAGTTAAGCATTGGTGGGCACAAAGGCTAAGTGCCGCAATACTAGTGCCTTTAAATTTATGGTTTATTTATTCAATAACATTTATGAGTAAAGCTAATTATGAGACAGTAACTGTATGGTTAAGCAGCAAGACTAATTCCATTCTTATGCTGATTTTTATTTTAATTATTTATTACCATGCTGTCTTAGGTCTTCAAGTTATAATTGAAGATTACGTTGCAACCGAGTGGAGAAAAAAGATTCTACTATTTTTTGTTAAAGCAACAGCTACTATTGCAGCCTTAAGTGCTCTAATTTCAACTATTGTAATATTTATGGAATATTGATATGACTCACTCTTATCAAATTGTTGATCATGAATACGACATTGTTGTCGTGGGTGCAGGCGGAGCAGGATTAAGAGCCACCTTTGGCATGGCTGCCAAAGATTTAAAAACTGCGTGTATCACAAAGGTATTTCCAACGCGTAGTCATACTGTTGCAGCTCAAGGAGGGATGAGTGCGGCACTTGGAAATATGGGTCCAGATGATTGGCGATGGCATATGTATGACACAATAAAAGGTTCGGATTGGCTTGGAGACCAAGATGCAATTGAATACATGTGCCGAGAGGCTGTGCCTGCTGTAATAGAATTAGAACACCAGGGGGTTCCTTTCTCAAGAACAGAGGAAGGTAAAATATATCAAAGACCCTTTGGCGGAATGACGACAAATTTTGGCGAAGGAACTGCGCAACGAACTTGCGCAGCTGCAGACAGGACTGGGCATGCAATACTTCACACTCTCTATCAACAATCATTAAAATTCGATGCAGAATTTTTTATTGAGTACTTTGCATTTGATTTAATAATGGATGGTGATGTTTGTCGTGGAGTTATGGCCTGGAATCTTGAGGATGGAACAATACATAGATTTAGAGCACATCAAGTCGTATTAGCTACCGGAGGATATGGAAGAGCTTATTTCTCTGCAACGTCAGCACACACTTGTACTGGAGATGGTAACGGCATGGTTTTACGTGCGGGTTTACCTCTGCAAGACATGGAATTTACACAGTTCCATCCAACTGGAATTTATGGTTCAGGTTGTTTGATAACTGAGGGTGTCCGTGGTGAAGGTGGCTATCTTACAAATTCTGAAGGGGAACGCTTTATGGAAAGATACGCTCCTTCAGCTAAAGATTTAGCATCTCGTGACGTTGTAAGTAGAGCAATGACAATGGAAATTAATGAAGGTAGAGGTGTAGGTGAAGAAAATGACCACATTCAACTTCATCTAGAACATCTTGGGCCTGATGTTATTAACGAACGCCTACCTGGAATTGCTGAATCTGCCGAAATTTTTGCAGGTGTTGATGTAACAAAACAACCTATACCTGTAATTCCGACAGTACACTACAATATGGGTGGAATACAAACTAACTACAAAGGCCAAGTAGTTAAATTAAAAAATGGAGATCCTGATTTTGTCGTCGAAGGCTTGATGGCAATTGGTGAGGCAGGTTGTGTGTCCGTTCATGGAGCTAACCGTCTAGGCTCTAATTCATTATTAGATCTAATCGTTTTTGGTCGGGCTGCTGCAAATTTTTGCGCTGAAAATATCAAGCCAAACTCTCCACACAAAAAATTGAATAATGCTGGTGATGAAGGTCTGTCCCGCTTAGATAGTTTACGTCAGAATAATGGATCAGTTAAAACAGCTGAGATTCGTAATAATATGCAACGCACTCTTCAAAAAGATGCTGCGGTTTTTCGTACAGGAAAGACATTAAAAAGAGGAATTAATAAAATGTCTGAAATATGGGAATCTTTTTCAGATGTTAAGATTGAGGATAAAGGTATGGTCTGGAACACAGATTTAGTTGAAACACTAGAATTAGATAACCTTATCCGTTGCGCGATGGTTAGTATACATTCTGCTTATAATAGAGAAGAAAGTCGAGGAGCTCATGCGCGTGAAGATTTCCCAGAAAGGGATGATGAAAATTGGATGAAACACACCCTATCGAGTCTGAATGAAAATGGAAGTGTTAGTTTTGAATATAGACCAGTTCATATGTATACACTTACTGATGAAGTTGATGTTTTTCCTCCTAAAAAACGGGTCTACTAATTGTTTAAATTAAAGGTGCGAAATGGCTGAATTTACATTACCAAAAAATTCTAAAATAAAATCAGGAAAAATATTTTCTGAGGCAAATGGTGCCACGCGTAAGAAGAAATTTCATATATACCGATGGGAGCCAGATTCCGGTAAGAATCCTAGATTAGACGTCTATGAACTTAATCTTGATAATTTTGGACCTATGATTCTCGATGCAATTATTTATATCAAAAATGAAATTGATTCTACCTTAACATTTAGACGATCTTGTCGCGAAGGCATATGTGGTTCCTGTTCAATGAATATCGGCGGTACAAACACATTAGCTTGCACAAAATCAATTGCAAGTTTTGATGGTGACATATCAATTTATCCTTTACCACACATGCCAGTGGTTAAAGATTTAGTCCCAGATTTGAGTAATTTTTATAAGCAATATGCTTCAATCAAACCTTGGATGCAAACCGAAACACCAGCTCCAGAGAATTCAGAAAGAATACAATCAAAGAATGACAGGGAGAAACTAGACGGCCTTTATGAATGCATATTATGTGCTTGCTGTTCTACTAGCTGCCCAAGCTACTGGTGGAATAGTAAACGTTACCTTGGTCCCGCTATCTTATTGCAAGCGTATCGCTGGATAGTTGATAGTCGTGATAAATCTACTAATAAGCGCTTAGATAAATTGGAGGATTCTTTTAGTTTATATCGTTGTCATACAATTATGAACTGTACAAATGCCTGCCCTAAAGGTTTAAATCCAGCAAAAGCAATTGCTGAAATTAAAAAACTTTTGTTATCTCGTATAAGCTAAACTAGTTAAATCAAAAATTAAAATGTCGGAAAAAAAATCACGAATTTTATGGCGTTGTAGACGTGGGATTAAAGAAATGGATATCGTCCTACAAGATTTTATAAAAAATTCGTATGATGAACTTAATAATGAAAATAAATCTGCGTTCTCAAAACTTCTTGAAGAACAAGATCTGGATATTTTGAACTGGGTTCTCGGAAAAGATAAGCCAGAGGATAAAACATTAATCGAAATCATTAAAAAAATTCGTTCATCAAGAAATATCATATAATTTCAGATTATGAATAATCACGAAAAGATTTGGTTATCAATTCTCAAAAAGGGAGAAATGACTCCAAATGAATTAAATATTTTAGATTCGAAATTAGTGTGTCCGATTACAGATTTTGCGATACTACAAGTTACCGGTAACGATAGATATGAATTCTTACAGAATCAATTGACCAGTGATTTAAACAAATCTGAAGTAAAAGCAGAATTTTCATCATGGTGCAATCTAAAAGGAAGGGTGATTGCAAATTTCCTCATATTAAATACTACAGAGAGCTACCTTTTAGTTTTAAAAAAAGATATGGCAGACTACGTTTTGAAAAAATTAAAAATGTATGTTCTACGTTCAGACGTTAAAATAAATGATATTACCGAGGAAATGCTACTTGTTGGTTTAGCAAATTTTAAAGTTAATCCTGGTTCCCCGCTCGTAAGCACAGGCGGCCCAAGAGAAGATGGCGGCGTGTTTGATCTGCGTGTTGATGGTAAATACGGAGATAGGCCGGGCTATTTAATAAGACTGTCAGATTTTTCTAACAGATTTTTAGCAATTACGCATGTTACACAAATGAAACGTGTATTAGAACTTACAAATCATCGTCATGACGAAATTGTTAATTTTAAGATTTGGAATAAATTAGATATCCTCGCAGGTTTTGCTTGGATAGATTTTAAAAATAAAGAAAAATTTTTGCCGCAAATGTTAAATCTTGATAAATTTGGTGCTGTTAGTTTTTCGAAAGGTTGTTATGTCGGACAGGAAGTAATTGCAAGACTACATTATCGAGGTAAAGTTAAAAAAAGTTTACAACTATTTAAAACTAAACTGAATTCATTTGAAGATGGCTATTTATATCAGAATGATGCATCAACGAAGATTGGTGAAATACTGAATTTTGATAATATATCTAACACAACATATGGTCTTGCGGTTATTGAATCTGATAAATTAGATAAGGCTATATATGCTGATAAAATAAAAATGAATAAACTAGAAGTCCTCCCTATGAATATGAATTTTGGTGAACAATAAAATGATAAGTACAAGAATATTTTTCTTAATTATATTTTTATGTTGCGTATCATTAATAATATTCGGTTTATATCTTGAACATATTCAGGGTTTAGACCCCTGCCCACTTTGTGTATTTCAAAGAATTGCATACATACTAATAATTATAGCGTCTCTTATTGCTGTTATACACAATCCTGCGAACACTTGGAAAACTATTTATAAATTTTTAATATTCATTTTCTCGGTTATGGGTGCATCCGTGGCAGGTAGACAAGTATGGTTACAGCATTTGCCTCCAGAGCTCGTACCTGAGTGTGGTCCTGGTCTTGATTATATGCTCAATGTGTTTCCTTTTGCCGATGCTGTAAGAATGATTCTGAGTGGTTCTGGTGAATGTGCCGAAGTCCAATGGAGGTTTATTGGACTTAGTATCGCCGAATGGAGTCTGATTGTGTTCATTGCTATATCAATTGCAACAATACTCTCTGTCTTTTTTGTAAAAAAATAAAAAATTACTTTATTTTTTTAAAAAGGAAATCCTGATGGATTGCTTCCTTTTACTCCTCTTAGCATTTTTGATAAACCACCTTTATTTGAAAATTTCTTCATCATTTTTTGCATACGATTAAATTGTTTCAATAATTTGTTAATATCCTGGATTTGTGTTCCAGAACCAGAAGAAATTCTTTTCTTCCTCGAACCATTAATAATTTTGGGATCAACTCTCTCCTTACGAGTCATTGAGTCTATAATTGCTACTAATTTAGTCAGCTCACTATCATTCAAATGCGTTGCTATATTGCCTGCTTGATTTTTACCGACTGGTAACTTATCGAGAATACTGCTAATTCCGCCCATACTAGACATTTGCTTCAATTGTTCTTTAAAGTCTTCTAAATTAAAACTTTTACCTTTACTTATTTTTTTACTTAGTTTTAATGCCTCTTCTTTGTTTGTTTTATCTTCAACTTCCTCTATTAGGCTTAACACATCTCCCATACCTAATATTTGCGATGCAACTCTCTCTGGATTAAAAGGAGATAAATCTCTACTTTTCTCACCTACACCAATAAATTTAATAGGCTTTCCTGTGATATATTTTACTGTTAGCGCTGCCCCTCCCCTTGCATCACTATCAGCCTTAGTTAATATATTACCTGTAAGAGGTAATATTTTGTTAAAAGATGCTGAAGCATTTATTGCATCCTGACCCATCATGCTATCAATAACAAATAAGGTCTCAATTGGATTCAAAATATTATGTAATGACTTTATCTCCCCCATCATTTCATCATCAATGTGAAGTCGGCCAGCACTATCTACAATTAAAACATCAAAGAGCTGTCTTTTTGCAGTAACAAGACCATTTTTAACAATATCTTCTGGCGTTTCGGATTCATTACTCTCTAACCAAGACAACTCATTTTCTTTTGCTAGAATTTCTAATTGTCTTATCGCACCCGGTCTATATGTATCACTACTTATAAGCGCTACCTTTTTATTTTCTTTTTCCTTTAAATGAACACCTAATTTTGCACATGTTGTTGTTTTTCCAGCCCCTTGTAGACCGGTTAATAGAATAACTGCTGGTGGAGTTGTATTTAAATTAAGAGGTTCGTTATGTTTTCCCATTAAATCAACAAGCTCTTCGTTAATAATCTTAATTAGAGTTTGACCAGGTGTTAAAGATTTGGAGATATCTATATCTGTTGCACGTTGTCGAATTATATCTAAAAAAGAGCGTACAACTGATAATGCGACATCAGCCTCTAATAAAGCTATTCTTAAATCTCGTAAACCATCGTCTATATTCTTCTCTGATAGCCTTCCGTATCCACGTAGACTGGCAAAAATGCCAGTGAATTTTTCAGACATCCGATCAAACATAAAAACCCCTATATAATTGAAATTACGACAGTAATATTAATTTAAAAATCGGTTATTTCTTCTAATAATGGTAAAGTAATGACTATTATAATTATTCTATAGAATAATCCACATGTTATTTATAAAATAAATTTATTAATTATGGATATACAAGCCATTTCAGCAATCATACTGTATATAGCTGCAACATTCGCTCTTGCAGCTAATGTTTTTAATATTTTTTCTGAATTTAGCAAAATAAAATGGTTTATTTTATTTTTCGGGCTAATCGCACTTGTATTGCATGCTGAAATACTCTATCAATCCATTTTTATGCAACCTGGGCTCAATTTTGGTTTCTTCATTGCTATTTCTGTGATCGCTTGGCTAGTAGCACTAATCGTATTGATATTATCGTTTAATCAACCAATCCAGCAATTACTATTAGTATTCTATCCAATTGCTGCAATAACAATTTTTTTAGAGCAATTTATAGAGGCTGAAAGATTGTTAACACAAGAACCTTCGATGGGCCTACGCATTCATATGATTTTATCTATTTGTGCCTATAGTCTTTTGATGATTGGAACACTGCAAGCGCTCTTATTAGCATTACAAGAAAAATTAATAAAGACTAAACAAGTTTATAAAGTTATTGACGTGCTTCCGCCATTAGAAGTTATGGAAAAACTACTTATTCAAATTATTGTAGTCGGATTTTTTCTCCTTAGCTTGAGTTTAATAACAGGAGTAGTATTTGTTTATGACATATATGAACAACATCTCACACATAAAACCGTGTTATCAGCTCTTGCTTGGTTTATTTATGCCATTCTTCTATGGGGACGATGGTTTTTAGGTTGGAGAGGCAGAAGAATTATAAATTGGGTAATTGGTGGATTTATTAGTCTATTACTTGCCTATACTGGCTCTAAATTTATTTTAGAATTTATTTTACATCGTGTTTAATTAAGAAATTGCTTGACAGATACATGGTTATTTCAGTCAAATACATACTCATAATAACAGAGGCTGCTATTTTTTGGACGAAATTCCACTTACGTTTCTTTTCGGAACCTTACTGATTCTTATTATATTTTCTGCTTTTTTCTCTAGTTCAGAAACTGCAATGATTGCACTGAATCGCTACAGATTGCGTCATCATGCAAAAGAAGGGGAAAAAAGTGCAATAATTTCTGAGCGATTATTAAAAAGGCCTGATAGATTAATTGGACTAATCCTACTTGGTAATAATCTAGTTAATTTTTTTGCTGCATCGATTGCAACAATAATTGGTATCCGTTTACTAGGTGATTTAGGAATTGCACTTGCTCCTATTATTCTTGTTTTAGTTTTTTTAATTTTTGCTGAAGTGATGCCTAAAACTATCGCTGCAATACATCCTGAAAAAATTGCACTACCCGCAAGCTTTATTCTCAATATTCTTATGAAGATTGCGTATCCTGCGGTATGGCTAATAAATGCAATATCTAATCAATTACTGTATTTAATAGGTATTAATGTAAGGGAACATAATGACGAAAATATTTCTAGTGAAGAATTAAGAACTATTGTGCGCGAGGCAGGAATACTTATACCACAGAGACATCAACGTATGCTGATCAATATACTAGAACTTGAGAATGTCACAGTTAATGACATTATGGTTCCAAGAAATGAAGTTACCGCAATTGATCTTGATAAATCAATTGACGACATAATTGAGCTAATCTCACACTGTCAACATACAAGATTACCAGTTTATAAATCAAATATTGAAAATATTATTGGTATTATTCATATAAGAAGAATACCTCGAATTATGAATGAGAAAGAAATTACAAAGGAATCACTTCTTTCTATCATGATGGATTGTTATTTTGTACCAACTGGTACTCCACTGCATGTTCAGATGGTAAATTTTCAAAGAAGAAAACGTCGTTTTGGTGTGGTAGTAGATGAATATGGTGTCATTCAAGGTGTTGTAACTTTGGAAGATATTCTCGAAGAAATTGTTGGTGAATTTACAACAGATATACAAACACATAATCATGATATTCAACATCAAGATGATGGTTATTACTTAATTGACTGCTCCGCAAATATTCGCGAAATTAATCGAGAATTAGGTTGGAATTTACCGTCTGAAGGCCCTAAAACATTAAATGGATTATTATTAGAGAATCTTGAATACATTCCAAAATCGGGGACAACCTTAAAGATTGATAATTACCAAGTTGAAGTTACTCAAGTTTCGGAAAGTTCTGTAAAAATGGCTAGAATTAAAATAGTTGATGACAATATAGAAAATGAAATCATAAATGATAATTAATTACGCTCTATGAATCGTAAGCGTTTATGCACACCACATAATAATTCATAAGGAATAGTTTCAGAAAATTCTGCTATCTCTTCAATTGGTAACGCCTCTCCCCACAAAACTACTTTGTCGCCAATTTTTGCACTAGGCTGATTACGTAGATCAACTGTCATCATGTCCATTGAAGCACGGCCAATTAACTTACAGCGAGTGTTATTGACAAGTACCGGCGTACCAGACTTGGCATGCCTTGGAAAACCATCGCCATATCCAGCAGCGATAATTCCGATTAACATGTCTTCTGGACAAGTCCAAGTTGCACCATAACCAACAGTTTCGCCTTTTGATAGAAACTTAATTGAGATTATCTCAGATTCAAGTGTCATTACTGGTTTTAAGTTATGTTCATAGCCTTTACTATTAACAAGTGGTGAAACGCCATACAACATCAATCCTGGTCTAACCCAGTCGAGATGTGCCTCTGGATAATTAATAACCGCCGCTGAATTAGAAATGGTCTTTTCCATATTCTCAATATTACTAATTTCCTTAAAGTTAGCTAATTGCTTAGTCGTGAGCTCTTTGCCTTTTTCATTAGCAATTGCAAGATGCGTCATTAATATTGGATTTTTTTTGATATTTCTGCATGAAATTAATCTTGATAAAGCATTCTTCGCATCACTTTCAGAAAATCCAAGACGATGCATTCCGGTATCGATCTTTAACCAAGCCCTAATTGAACCCTCAAGTTTCGAATTTTCAAGAATTTCTAATTGATATTCATTATGAACAACAATATCTAAATTCAAATTCAAAATGAGGGACAAGTCATCGGGTTGGTAAGGTCCTTCGAGTAGAATAATTGGAGTTTTTATTGACGCAGCTCTAAGTTGTTCTGCTTCTTCAATACATGCAACTCCAAATGCATCTGCATTACAAAGAGCGCTTGCGACTCTAACAAGACCATGACCATAAGCATCAGCCTTAACAATAGCCATGACTTTGCTATTAGAAGTAAGCTTTTTTATCTGTGAAAAATTATGTTTAAGTGCCTTTAAATCGATTATTACTCTTGAGGGTCGTGTCATTCATAGTTCCCCCCGGCCGAGAAATTATCGTATTTTAATGGATCCTCAATGAAATCATCAAAACGAGTGTATTGACCTCGGAAAGCAAGCTTAACTTTTCCTATTGGCCCGTTTCGTTGTTTACTTAAAATAATTTCGGCCATTCCTTTATCAACACTATCAGGATCATATACTTCATCACGATAAATAAAAATTATTACATCTGCATCTTGTTCTATAGCTCCGCTCTCGCGAAGGTCTGACATAACGGGTCGTTTATCCTGCCTTGATTCTAAGCTGCGATTTAATTGTGACAGCGCTACAACAGGTATTTTCAACTCTTTTGCCATTGCTTTTAAGGAACGTGAAATTTCAGAAATTTCTGTTGCGCGATTTTC